>Ga0101943_1000360_pt1 | contig 86124 bp, 85 predicted proteins | sample DewCreD2012metaG_5_FD_75244 | JGI IMG/M metagenome (GOLD analysis project Ga0101943, IMG submission 75244) | Hot spring sediment bacterial and archeal communities from British Columbia, Canada, to study Microbial Dark Matter (Phase II) - Dewar... ... | reverse complement strand
GTCACCACCATTGGCGGCGCCGCGCTGGGCCGTTCGATGCCCGCCATGTGCAGGTGGTGGCGCATCGTGGCGTCCAGAGAATCCATCGCGCCGGCGAGGTAGCGAACCTGCTCGTAGTGCCCGCTGTGGCTCGAGACAAGGAGCGGCACGACCACGATGCGGTCGGCGCCGGCGCGGACCAACCGGGCAACGGCGTCCTGAAAGCGCCGCTCTCGCGCGCCGGGACCCATGAGAAAGGCCACTTCCACGGGGCCTTCGGTGCGGACTTGTCGGGCCACCTCGAGAACTTGGGCGTCCCACTCGGGACCGCCGCCATGCGCCACCACCAGCGTGCCCACGTCGGCGCGACTTTGGGCTGCCGCCGTCGCTGTCAGGGCAAACGTCAACAGGCCCGCGGTCCACGTTGTTCGTCGCATTTACCAGCCTCCAATGGAAATTCGGGCGTCGTCCTTCGCGGGGGTCGAACCCCAACGGACCACCCACGCCAAGCGACGCGGGCCCCATTCCGGCCAAGCGGCACCGCCGGCGGCCCAGCGATCCGCGACCAGCTCGAACCGCCAGTGTGCCTTCCAGTGCCAGCTCGCGGTGGCGTCGGCGCGCCACGCCGTGGGCCGGCGCACCGGGTCGTTCGTGCCGAGCGGTGTGGGCGCGAGCCACCGGCCGTAGACGGCGACGGCCAACGAAGGCGCCGGGGCCCACTCCAGCCGACCGGTCCCATGGAGCGGCGGGCGGCCCGGCAGCGCACGACCGCTGGGCCACCGGCTGCGCTGCAGCGCACCCCGTACCCCGACCGTCCAAAGTCCGAACACGGCTTCCGCGGCGGCCTCGCCGCCCCACACCGTCGCTCGCTCGACATTGGCGTACCGGTACAGGCTCAGGCCGTCGCGCTCGCCGGCGTAGACGGCGGTGATGAGGCCTCGCAGTCGCTGGCCGTAGGCATGCAGCTCCCAGCGCCATGGCCCGGCGCGGCCACGCAGATCCGCGGTCGCGCCCCAGGCATCCTCCGGGCGCAGATCGGGGTTGCCTTCGACGACGTATCCGCCCCCGGCGTTCCGATTGACGAAGGCGATGCCTTGCTCCTTGAAGTCGGGCACGCGGTAGCTGCGGCCCACGGCCACGAACAACGCCGTGGCGGGCGCGACGTCCCATCGGCTGGCGAGCCGCGGGATCCAAGCCCCGCCCCAATCGCCGCTCCAGGCCCAACGAAGGCCGGGCGTTACGGCGCCGCGCGGAACGCGCCAGTCTCGCTGAAGGAAGACGTTGAGTTCGGTTCGCGTTCGCCGACCCGCGATCAGCCGGTCGGACACGAGCGTCTGGCGCCCTGCTTCGAGCCCCAGGGACCAGCCTCCGGCGGCGTCGGTCCGCGCGAAGGTCAACTCACCTTCCTCGCGCCGATGCCGTTCCGCTGGCCCGGGATCGGGTGGAGCGACGGAGGCCGAGCGACGAAACCGGTGCTGGAACGCATGCGTCATAAACCGCGCCGCGATCTCACCGGTGTCGAAGCGGCGTGCGAGCTCAACCTGGGCCTGGCCTTCGTGATCGTCGACGAACTGGTAGAGCGATCCGGCCCGCCAGCGATGGCGATCCCATGCGCTGAGGGTGCGCACACGCAGGCGCCACGCCGAAGGCATCCACTCGAGCCGGAGGCTGCCGTGGCCGCGATCGCTCTTGCCTGCCGCGTCGACGTCGCCGCGCCCCGGCACGAGTCCACTGCGCTGCCAGCCTCCTGCCGCGGCCACTCCGACCCGAGCCCCGCCGGCTTCGGCGGCCAGCTCACCGCCGCGTTGACCCACCGAGCCCCAGCGCACCGAGGCCCGAAGGTCGCGGCCTCTGGGCGGACGGGTGAGCACGTGGATCACCCCTCCCATCGCCCCGGTCCCGAAGAGCACGGATTGCGGCCCGCGGACGACCTCGATCCGCTCGACGCCGGTCAACGGCAAGCGGCTCAGGTCGATTCGACCGCCCACGCGTCCGTCCCAGGGCTGGCCGTCGAGGAGCACAAGGACGCGTTGCTCACCCAGCCCGTCGAGCACCGGCCCCAGCCCGGCGCCGACACCGGCGTCGAGAACGACGACGCCGAGCCGCTCCAACGCGTCGGCGATCGAGGCGCCACCGGTGCGCCGTAAGGCGGCATGGTCCCACACCGACACGGCGGCGCTCGCGTCGCTGAGGGGCTGCGGGCGCCGCGCCGCCGTCACGACCAGCGGCGCCAAGGCGAGCGCCTCCGGCCGCACGACCACGAGCCACCCACCCTCGACGGCTTGCACCGTCACGACGCGGTAACCCGGCACCCGCACCCGAGGCGGTTCGAACGCCGCGCTACCGGGAAGGACCCAACGGCCGGCGGCGTCGGTGCGCAACTCCTTGGCACCAATGCTCACGAGAGCGCTGGCCACCGGCCGACCGGCCGTGTCCTGCACGACGCCGCGGAGAGTGTCGGCTGCGACCCACGGCCCGAGCGTCAGCGCAACCATCAACGCCACCATCACCCCGCTACCCTCGCAATCGGGCGTAGCGGAAGGTCACAAACCGCGGTTCGCCACGATCGTTGTAGTACCCGATGATCTGGATTTTCCAAACGGCCGCGCCCCGCCGCACGAAGTAGATGTCGTAGGTGGGCCAGATTTGGTGGTCGGTGCCGGTGATGTTGTACCGATACCAACGATGCGTAGCGAACACGCCGCCGTACGTGTCCGACGCGTACGCCTGGGGCGGCAAATCCGCGGCGGAGATAACATCCTCGTAGGGGCGATCGGCGAGCGCGGCCGCCGCACGCCCGCTGCCGCTGACCCCGCCGTTAAGACGTAGCGCGTACCCGTCGAGCCACAGATCCCAGCCGCCGCCCGAGCCCGGCGTGCCGGTGCGCAGATCGAGAAACACGTGCCCGACCGTCGGGTCGAGGATCCGTCGGGTTGTTGGCCCAAACCCCTCCTGCGCCGACGCCTGCACGGCGTACTCCAGGGTGACGCGGCCCGGCGAGGTCCGGGTAGCGCCGTCAATCGCGATCACGCGGAGCTTGGCGTAGGCCACCCCATCGGCAAGCCGGACCTTCCACGTGCGGTCGGCGGCTGGCGTCACCGTATGCGTCGCCGCGTCGTAGCGGTACCAACCGTCGATGGCCGGGCGCAGCACCTCCTGCTTCCAGGCCGTGTCAGCGGCCGGGAGGCTGCGCTCGTCGGCGGCCAGGAAGGACGCCAATTGGTTGTCGGGCGTCAGCGTGCGTAGGCGGTCGAGCGGGAGGTTTTGATTGAGGCAAAGGCACGCACCCACCACCTGGCCGGGTCCGGCAGCGCCGCCGTTGAGCACGACCGACGTCGCGTAGAAGGCGAGGTCCCACTCCGTCGAAGCCCGCGGTTGGGCGACGCGAATCACCTGGGCGCTGTCTCCCAAGCGTACGTACGCCCAGCTCTGGGAGGCATCGACGGTGAGGGTTGGGGCCGTGGCGGGGGCGGGATGGTCAAGGGGGACGTCCTGGCAAGCGGGCACCGTCCCCACGACCGCGAGCAAGCCGAGCGCACCCATCCGAGGCATCGTTGTTCCTGGTGTTAGATCGAGTTGAGTTTCATTCTCAACAATAGCCCATGCTAGCCTTCGCCCTGGCGGCTGTCAAGGTCGACTGGCCGGCGCCTTGGCAACTCGCTATCGTTCGTCTCGTGGATGCGTGGAACGATGGCGATCGCTTCCGCGATCAAAGTTTGCGGTTTCACCCGCGGCGAGGACGTGGCCGCCGTGGCTGCCATGCCGGCGGTCCGCTACGCCGGGGTGGTTCTCGTACCGGGCAGTCCCCGCTTTCGGCCGGTGGCCGAGGCGGCCCGGACGCTTGCCGGCTGGCCGCGGATGCGGGTTGGGGTGTTCGTCGACGCGGCCGAGCGCGAGGTCGCGGAGGCGGCGGAGGCGATCGGTCTGCACGTGCTCCAATTCCACGGCGCCGAGTCCGTGGCCACGGTGCGTTCGTGGCGGCGCCGGGGATGGATCGTGTGGAAAGCCGTCCGGGTCCGTCGTCCGGACGACGTCCGCGCCGCGGTCGACAGCTTCGGCGACGAGGCGGATTTGTTGCTGCTCGATAGCTGGTCACCGCGAGCCCGCGGCGGCACGGGCGCGACGTTTCCTTGGGAAACCGTAGCCGACCTGCTGGCATCGCTCCCGACGCGGCCAGCGGTCGGCGTGGCCGGGGGCTTGACGCCCGCCAACGTGGGGCAGGCCATTGCCGCGCTCCGGCCCCAACTCGTCGACGTAAGCAGCGGCGTTGAATCCGCTCCGGGCACGAAGGATCCGGAGCGCGTGGCCGCGTTCGTTGCGGCCGTGGTAGCCGCGACGACCGTATCCGACTATCGATCTCGATGCTCCCAATAAGCGCGTCGGCGTCCGTTCCGTCCCTCGGTCGCTTCGGCCCGTTCGGTGGCCGCTACGTACCCGAAACCCTCATGGCCACCCTCGACGAGCTCGCCGAGCTCTACGAGGAGGTTCAGCGGGATCCGTCGTTCTGGGCGGAGCTCGACGAGGCCGCGCGCACCTACGTGGGGCGGCCCACGCCGCTCACGCGGGCGCGGAACCTTGAAGCCGTCGTGGAGGCCGGCCCGATCTATCTCAAGCGTGAGGACTTGGCTCACACGGGTGCCCACAAAATCAACAACACGCTCGGCCAGGCGCTCCTGGCGCGGCGCATGGGCAAGCGACGCATCGTCGCGGAGACCGGTGCCGGGCAGCATGGGGTCGCCACGGCCACCGTATGCGCTTTGTTCGGGCTCGATTGCGTCGTCTACATGGGCGAGGAGGACGTCCGGCGCCAGGCACTCAACGTCTACCGCATGCGCTTGCTGGGCGCTCGAGTGGTGCCGGTCACGAGCGGCTCGCGAACCCTAAAGGACGCCACCAACGAGGCGTTGCGCGATTGGGTCACGAACGTGCGGACGACCCACTACATTTTGGGTTCCGTCGTGGGTCCCGATCCCTTCCCACGCATCGTGCGGGACTTTCAGTCGGTGATCGGCCGCGAGGCCCGCCAACAGATTCTCGAGCGCGAAGGGCGCCTACCGGCGGCGGTGATCGCCTGCGTCGGGGGTGGATCCAACGCGATCGGCATCTTCCACGCGTTTCAGGACGATCCCGACGTGGCGCTCATCGGGGTGGAGGCCGCGGGTGAGGGCTTGGAGACCGGTCGCCATGCGGCGACGTTGACGGCTGGCACACCGGGCGTTCTCCACGGCTGCCTGTCGTACTTGTTGCAAGATGAGCACGGTCAGGTGCGCGAGGCGCACTCCGTGTCCGCGGGCCTCGACTATCCTGGCGTGGGCCCGGAACACGCCTACCTCAAGGAATCGGGTCGCGCCGTCTACACGACGGCCACGGATGCGGAAGCCCTGGCCGCCTTTGCCCAACTGGCTCGCCTCGAGGGGATCGTGCCCGCGCTCGAGACGGCGCACGCGATTGCCTACCTGCTTCGCGAAGGTCGATCGTGGGCGGGCCGAGGTCCGCTGCTCGTCTGCCTCAGCGGTCGGGGCGATAAGGACGTGGCCCATGTCGCGGCCCTGACGGAAGACATGCAGACCTGAACCGCCCATGCTCGGCGGGGGGTTCGATCCGGTCCGGGACGCCGTGGCGGAATTCGCCCGGACGTGGATGCGGGCGGTGCGAATGTATCAACTTTACGGTGCCCACAGCGCGATGTGGGAGCGCACCCAGGCGTTGCTCCACCATCGCACCGTGGCCTTGTGGGATCTCCTTCCGACCGTGGTGATCGAAGTCGCCGAACAAGCCCTCCTTTGGGACGGCGCGCCCGTGTATCGTGACGAGGATCGGGCAGAGTCCTCGGTTTTCCTGCTGTATCGCGATGGCCTCCGTCAAATGGCGTTCGAGCCCGGCGCCGAGGAGGAAATGCCCCGCCTCACGGTCGCCATCGCCGAGGCCGGGCGGCGGCGCTCCGACGAGGATGACCTGGTCACGATTCTATGGCACCTCGACTTGACCCACATTCGCTACGCGTACGTCGACCCCGCGTGGGCCGACGTGCCCGTTCCCCACGCGCCGAAGACCACGCCCCTCGGTGTGCCGCCGGAACGCATCCGACAGGAGGTCGACGGTGCACCATCGGCGACGGCGCTGCTCGAGGGCGAGCGGTCGCTCTACTTTCTGGAGCCAGACGAAATCGATCGGTTGCGCGCCGAAATCGACGAGGAGTTCCGCCGAGACCTCTGGCGTCCGCTGCTCGACGCGCTCTTCGATCGACTCGAGGACGGGCCCTCCCCCCGGCAAGCACGAATCGCTACGTTGCTCAGCGATCTTTTGCCCGTCTTGCTGGCCGCACGCGCCATCGGACACGCGGCCTACCTGCTTCAGGAGCTCGTGCGCGTCGCCCGGACGTCGCCGATGGCGACCGACGCCGTGCGTGCCGTTCAGGGATTGTTCCGCTTCTTGGCCCGGCCCGAAACCATCGCGGAGTTGGTCCAGACCATCGAGGAGGCGCCCGAAGCCGTGACGCTCGACGAGCTCGGGGCGTTGTTGGAGTACTTCCCACCGGAGGCGTTGGCGCCCTTGCTTCGGGCTGTCGAGACGTCCGCCCGACCCGAGGTGCGTCGCTTGTTGGCGCAGGCGGTGCAGCGCCTGGCCGACGGGGCGCCCGAGCAGGCCGAGACACTTCTGGACGATCCGGACCCCGCGGTCGCTGCGGGGGCCGCGCAGTTGGTGGCGCGCTTGGGTCGCCGGGACGCGGCCGCCCGGTTGGTCCCGTTGCTTCGACGACCGGAAGCCCGGGTTCGTCTGGCCGCCATCGAGGCGCTGCGTGCGCTGCGTACCACGGTCGGGCTGACGGCGCTCCAGGCGATGCTGGAGGATCCGGATCGGGAGGTGCGCATCGCGGCGGCCCGTACGCTTGGCCAACTGGAGGCCGCCCCGGCCCGCGAAGCACTGGCTCGCGCGATCGTCTCCCGGCGCTTGCGGGAGGAAGCCGAATTGACGGAGCGCATCGCCGTGTTCGAGGCGTTCGGTGCCGTTGCGGACGAGGCGGGGCTCGATCTCCTCGCGCGTTTGCTCCAGCGCCGGGCCTGGCCGGGTCGACGAGAGAGCGGGGAAATTCGCGCTTGCGCTGCCCTCGGCCTCGGGCGCAACCGACACCCAAGAGCCCGGCAAGTGTTGGAAGCTGCTCGCGACGACCCTGATCCCGTGGTGCGCGCCGCCGTCGCTCGCGCCCTTCGTCAAGACAACACCAATGATCGCGCCGGGTCTTGAGTCGTCCGCCGAGCTTCAACGCGCCGGCCGCGCCTTCGTGCAGGCGCTCTACGCCGCCCTGCGCGCGCTCAAACTCTACCCCCTCGACAATCAAACAGCCCGCGCGGCCATCAAAGACCTCGACGAAGCGACCGCGCGCTTGCTCCTCCTCGAAGGGCGAATCACCCTTCAATACGTTGGGGACTTTTGCTTCCTGAACGATCTTCGCTTGCGCATCGACCTCACCAGCTACGCCACCTTTGGTGGCGTGGGCCGCGCCTTGCGCCGACACGGCATCGGGCAGATCACGGTGGAACCCGAGGTCACGGCGTCGGAGTGGGTCGCCTTTCTTTCCCTGCTGTTGGAAGAGCCCCGCGGGGCCGACCCTTACACCGACGTCCTCCGGCGGATGGAGGTCAGCCAGATCCGACACCTCGGCGTGGCCCCTTGGGCGGAGGAGGGCGCCCCACGCCCCGTCGACGCCGCCAAAGAGGCCGCCAAGGCGACGTACTTCCAGTCCGTGGTCGCGGCGCGAGAGGCACTGCAAGGGGCACGCATGGGGCAGGGGATCGCCCTGCGCCGGGTGCGGCGGGCCGTCCAGAGCATCGTCGACCAAGTGCTGACGAACGAGGCCTCCATCCTTGGAATGACCGCGCTTCGCGACTACGACGAGTACACGTTCACACACTCCGTCAACGTTTGCATTTTTAGCGTTGCGTTGGGCAAGAAAATCGGCTTGTCCAAAAGCCAGCTGTTCGAGCTCGGTCTGTGCGCTCTCCTGCACGATATCGGCAAGACACGCATGCCCACGGAAATCACGACGAAGGCCGCTCTGCTGACCGACGAGGAGTGGGCGACGATGCGAGAGCACACGACCGAGGGGCTTCTCCTTCTGTTGACGTTGCCGAACTTTTCGGAGATGCCCTTGCGCGCGCCGTTGGTGGCCTACGAACACCACATGCATGTGGGACTGACGGGGTACCCGACGAACCGGCGCCCGCGACGCATGGGATTGCTGTCACGGATCGTGGCCGTGGCCGACGGTTTCGACGCCGCCACCAGCCGACGGAGCTACCAAGCCGTGCCCTGGACGCCCGACCGGGTCCTCCAGGAAATGCGGGACAACCCGCGGCGCGGTTACGACCCGCTTCTCGTCAAAGCGTTCATTAGCTTGACGGGCATCTATCCGGTCGGGACCCTCGTGGTTCTCGATACGTTCGAGCTTGCTGTTGTCGTGCGTGGTCCGTCCGACCCGGCACGTCCGCATTTGCCGATCGTCAAAGTGATTTTTGACGATATGGGACTGCCCATCGACCCACCGGTGGAACTCGACCTGAGCATTGAGTCGCCCTCGACAGACGGGCCGCCGCGGCGCATCCTCAAGGCGGCCGATCCGGAACGCTATGGCATCGACATCGGTGCGTACTTCCTCTGAGAAGGCTGAACGGGTGGCGCGCTTGCGCCAAGCGTTCGCCGCCGCCCGGGCGGAGGGTTGGAGCGCGTTGGTCGTGTACTGGCCGGTGGGTCTGCCCAGCCCCCGCGGCACCGCCGACGCGGTGCTCCACCTCATCGACGCGGGGGCGGACGTGCTGGAGCTCGGCGTGCCGTTCAGCGATCCGTTGGCGGACGGCCCCGTCCTGCAACGGGCCGCCCAGCGGGCCTTGGCAGAGGGGACGACCTGGGTGGACGTGGTGGCAACCGTGCGTGCCGTGCGGGGGGCGACGTGCGTGCCTATTGTGATTTTCAGTTATCTCAATCCGCTCTGGCGGGCAGGTCTCGCCCGTGCCCTGGCCGAGGTGGCGAATGCGGGCGCAGAGGGTGTCCTACTCGTCGACGCCCCGGTCGGCGTGGACCCCGACCTCGACGCGTTGTTGGCCCGCGGGCCTTTGGCGCGGGTGCCGCTGGTGGCGCCGACGACCGCCCACGCACGCCGGCCCGTCATCGCCCAAGCCGCTGAGGGTTTTCTTTATTGCCTTTCGCGGACGGGAGTGACCGGCACCCACGCGGGGCCCGAGTCCATCGCCCGCGAGGTCGCCGACCTTCGCGGCCTGACCGCCGCTCCGATCGCCGTTGGTTTCGGAATCGCTCAGCCCGAGGACGCCGCGCGCGTGGGGCGCTGGGCGGACGGCGTTGTGGTGGGAAGCGCGGTGGTCGATGCATGGGAGCGCGGCGGGATGGCCGCGGCCGTTGATTTCGTCCGAGCACTTCGGACCGCCCTTCGCACCGGCGACTCGTAAGGTACCCCGTGCGAGCCATGACGAACCGTCGCCACCCTTCGGGGTCCGGCGAGCGTGGGTTCCTGTGGGCCTACGCTCGCGCCCTTATCGTCCTCGGGGCCATTGCGACGGGCATCGCACTGGCACGGCTGCCCCGGACCCCGTCCGCTGCGCTAGGCGCGCTGGCCGTCGCCGCCGCGGTGGGAGCGCTTCGGCTTGGGGCGGTGCGCTTGTCCAAGTACGCCTATGTGACCATGACGCCCGTCCCCGTTGGGGTGGCGATCTTGTTGGAGCAGCCGGCCGCGGCGGTCCTCGGGGCGGCGTTGGGGACGCTTGGGCACGACCTCGCGGCTCGGCGCGGCGGCTTCGTTGCCGCGGTCAACGCCGGGCGCGAGGCGTTTGCCGCGGCGGTAGGGGCGGCAGTGTTCGCGATCGCGCGGGTACCCGCGCGATCGTCCCTGGCGATCGAACAGATTCCTGCAGTGGCGTTGTTTTTTGTGGCCTACTTGGTCGCGGCCCGGTGCCTGTTTTACTTCTCCCTGTGGTACCGGCGGAAACTCGCCTCTTCCGAGTGGCTCGTCCTGCTTCGGTACGAAACGGTGAGCGCGGCCCTCGCCGTCTTGGCTACGCTCCTCTCGGCCGTTGCCCTCCGTCTCTGGTCGACGAATCCCATCGGCTGGTCCTTCGTGTTGGCGTTCGTTCTCGTGTCCGGTTTGTTGGCGCGACAGCTCGTCCTTGAGGCGGTGGCCTCGGAGGAGCTGCGCAAAATCATGGCTCTTGAAGGGGCCGTCGGCGTCGGTGTGCCCTTGGCGCAAGCACTGGCGGACATCGAGAGGGCGGCGCAGCGCCTGCTCGACTGGACGTGGTTCCACATCTACGTCCTCGAGGACGGGCGGCTGCGACTTTGCCATCCGACGGGCGCGACCCCCGTTGCTGAATTCGCCGCCGCACGGGAGGACGTCCGCCGGACCGCGAACCCCGTTTGGTGGGATGATCCGCGCCACAACCCTGGACGGCGCATGGGCGTCCAGTCGGCGGCGCTGCACCCGCTTCTTTATGGAACGCAACTGCTCGGCGTGCTGGAACTGGCGCACACCCGGCGAAGTGCTTACGGACCGGCGGAACGCGCGGTGATCCCCCGGTTGGCGCGGCAGATTGCCCTCGCCTTCGAACTCGACCGGCTCACCTCGCCGATGGCGACCACGGCCGACGCCCTCGCCCGCGGCTGGGCCGACCTGACGCGCAGCCTCGAGCAGTTGCGCGACGCCGCCGATCGTCTGGCCGACCTGGCCCGCGCCGGTGAGCGCGCCGTCGAGGAACAGACCCGACGCACCGACGCCAGCCGACAAGCCGTTGCCGGGCTCGCCGAAGCCAGTGCGCGCATCGCCGATCTGGTTGATCGGGCGGCCCGCCGGAGCCAAGAGGCGGCCGCCCTGGCGCAGGCGCAGCGGGCGCCGGTGGAACAGGGCCTTCGCCGGCTCGACGCGCTGCGTCGTGCCATCGCCGGCGATGCCGCGCAGCTCGGCGACGCGGGCGATGCGCTGGGCCGCGTTGGCGACCTCTTGCAGCGTCTCGAGGAGGTGGCGGATCACACACAGCTGCTCGCCCTCAACGCGGCCATCGAGGCAGCCCGTGCCGGTGACGCCGGCCGCGGCTTCGGAGTTGTCGCCGACGAAGTGCGTCGCCTGGCGGACGCGAGCGCGGACACCGCGCGGGCCGCTCGGGGGCTGCTCCACGAGCTCGCCGATCATCTGGCGACCACGCTGCGCTTGCTGCGCGAGCGCGGCCGCGATGCCGAAGCCATCGGCACCCCGACCGCGGCCGCGCTGGAAGCTCTCGGCGCCATTGTGGCGGTCGCCGAAGAGGCGGGCTCCGGAGCGACCACCATCGCTGAGCTCGTGAGCACGCAACGTCAACGGCTGGACGCCTTGCGCGCGGAGATGGAGGCGCTGGCCGCGCTGGCCGGGCGCACCCGGGCGGATGCGCACGGCCTTCGCGATGCCGTCGAACAACAAGCCACCGCTGCGCGGCAATTGGAAACCACGGCGGCCTTGTTGCGGGAATCCTCCGAACGCCTGAACGACGCTGTGCGCTCCTACGTACAACACCTGGAATCGTTGCGCTAACGGATGTCGTCCGGATCGTTGCGTCCACCCCGGGTGGGCGTGCGCACCCTGGCAGAGATGAAGGCTCGCGGCGAACCGATCGTCGCGCTCACGGCCTACGACTACTTGTTCGCCCGATTGGTGGACGAGGCGGGCGTCGATGTCGTCCTGGTGGGCGATTCGTTGGCCAACGTCGTCCAAGGACTGGAAACGACCCTGCCGGTGACCTTGGACGACATGATCTACCACGCGCGCGCCGTGGTCCGCGGTGTCCAGCGCGCGCTCGTGGTGGTCGATTTGCCGTTCCTGTCATACCACGTCAGCGTCGCCGACGCGATCCGCAACGCCGGGCGGGTACTGAAGGAAAGCGGAGCGCAGGCTGTCAAGCTCGAGGGCGGCCACGCCGCCATGGCGGAGACGATTGCAGCCTTGGTGCGCGCGGGCATTCCCGTAATGGCGCATCTTGGTTTCACCCCGCAGAGCGTGCATGCTTTGGGCGGCTATCGGGTCCAGGGCCGAGCCGAAGGCGAGGCGCAACGTCTCCGCGAAGAGGCACGTGCCGTCGCCGCGGCCGGCGCTTTTGCTGTCGTGCTCGAATTGGTGCCGGGCGCGTTGGCCGGCGAATTGCGCCGGACGCTTCCGATTCCCACGATCGGTATTGGCGCCGGTCCCGACTGCGACGGGCAGATCCTCGTCCTGCACGACATGCTCGGGCTCAACCCGGACTTTCAGCCAAAGTTTTTGCGCCGCTTCGCGGAACTGGGCGACGCTGTGCGGCAGGCTGTGGCCGAGTACGCCGCGGCCGTTCGCCGGCGAGAATACCCAGGGCCGGAACACACGTTCGGATGAGGGGAGACCGTGGTCACGCTCCTGCACGCCTCGGATCTGCACTTCGGCCCCCCGTATGTGCCGGCTGTCGGCGAAGCGTTGCTGCGGGCCGCGCACGAACTTCGGCCCGACGCGATCGTGGTGTCCGGCGACTTCACCCAGCGCGCGAAGCCGGAGCAGTTCCGGGCCGCTCGGGCCTATCTTGATCGGTTGCCGTCGGTGCCCATCATCTGCACGCCCGGCAACCACGACGTGCCCTTGTACCGCGTCTGGGAACGTCTAACACGCCCTTACCAGCTGTATCGCGAACACATCGACCAGCGCCTCGATCACGTCACCGTACTGCCGGGCGCGATCGTCGTCGCCCTTGCCTCGACGGCGCCGTGGTGCGCCATCACCAACGGCCGTCTCCGGCGTCGGCAACTTGACTACGCGGCCCAGGCCTTCGGGAATGCGCCTCCCGAGACCCAGCGCGTGCTCGTCATCCACCACCATCTCGCGCCGCCGCCGGACTTCGAAGGCGGACGCGCCCTCCCCGGAGCGCGTCGCGTGCTCGACGCCTTGGCAGCGATGAAAGTCGACCTCGTGCTGGCGGGCCACATGCACCGCGCTTACATCGGGAGCTCCCTCGATGTGTATAGCGGTGCCCTACGGGAGCACAACATCGTGCTCGTTCAGTGCGGGACGAGCACCTCACGGCGCGGTCGCGCTCGCGAGCGCGAAAAGAATACGTTCAACCTCGTGCGACTCGACGAACGGCGCATCCGCGTCACGCACTACATGTACTTCGACACCGTCGGCCGATTCTTGCCGTTGAGCCATCATATGTTCTACCGTGGGGGGCGGCCGCCGCTGGAAAACGCAGAACTCGACGAAGTTGTCTACCGGATGACGGAGACGCGATGACCACCGCCGGATCGACCGTCGCGTTGCGCCGCCCGCTGCGCCCGAGGGAGCGGCGCCGTCTTCTTCTCCAGGCCGTGGGAGCCGGGTTGGCGACGGCCGCCGCCACGTACTACGTCCTCGCGCGCCTTCGGCAGCGTGTGCGCCTGTCCTTCTAAGGGATGCGCCTTCCGGTCGACGCGCGGCGCTGGGCCGCTGCGGGGTTCGCGGTGGCGCTCCTCGCCGGCGTAGCCGCGCTTTTCTGGACGACGCAGACGGAGGCGGGCCACGCCCGTGTCCTCGCTCTCACGCTTCGTGTCCTCGGCGGACGTCTGCAGGGACGACTCGCGATCGAGCGCATTCGCGGCAATCTCCTCGCCGGAGCGCGGCTCGATGGGCTGCACCTGCTCGATCCCCGCGGCGACACGCTCCTGGCGGCGGACAGCGCCTACGTTCGGTACGACCTCCGAACCCTGTTCGGATCCGTCATCGTGCTCCGCCACGTCGAGTTGTACCGCCCTCGCGTGTGGATCCAGCGGTTGCCGGGCGATAGCTTGTGGAACTACGAGCTCGTCTTCCGCGACACGACGCCGGGCGACACCGCGGGCGGCACCGTTCTGCGGGTCGACACGCTGCGCCTGCTCGACGCGATCGTGCGTGTTCGTCAGCCGTGGACGCCAAGCCCGGGCGAGGACACCACGCGCCTCGATTTGCGGCTTGTGCCAGGAGGGCGGTGGCTGCAGCGCACCTTTCGCTTCGACTCGCTCGCGGTGGCGAACCTCGTTTACGGGTCGCTCGACCGCGTCGGCTTAGGAGCTGAACTGGTGCAGGCTCGAGGCCAACTGGCCCTGTGGCGGGGCGAGCCGCTACGGATTCGCGCCGCTCGCGGCCGCCTTCGCTTGCGGCACGACAGCCTTCAAGTGCGGCTGCCCGAGCTGCGGCTCCCGGCGAGTCGAGGTGCCTTCGAGGCGTTCGTGCGCCTCGGCGACAGCCTGCGCTACGAGCTGGCGGCCGAGGTGGACCGTGCCGCCCTGGCGGACCTGCGCTGGCTGTTACCGCGCGTGCCCCGCCAGGGGGTGCTGCGCGCCCGCGTGCTCTACCGCAGCGACGGACCGCGGCAATTCTTGTGGGTGGACAGCCTCGACGTGGACACTCCTGGGACCCGTCTCCGCGGCCGGCTGGCGGTGCGGTTCGGCGACACGGTGCAGGTCAACGACACCGATCTGCGCGCGCGGCCCTTCGACCCCACGTTGCTGACGAAAATCCTGCCGTTTCCTTTGCCGGTCGATCACCTGCGCGTGCGCGCCGCCACGTTCCGAACAACCGAACGTTGACACACGCGGCCGAAAGGGGCAGCTTCGTCCCTTCGACATGGGTGCCAACGACATCCTTGCGGAGCTCTTGGCCGTGCCGCCGGAGCGCCGCCTCGGCTTGCGCGCGTTGCTTGACGCCCTCGCCAACGCCCGGCGCGTGGTGCTGACAACCCACGTGCAGGCCGACGGCGACGCCATCGGCAGCGAAGTCGCGGCCGCGGCGTGGCTCCGCGCCCGTGGCACGACCACAACCATCGTCAACCCCACGGCGGTACCCGATCCACTGCGCTTCCTGCTCGCTCCCGACGACACCGTGCTCGAGTGGGACCGCGACCCGGCCGCGTGCCAACGCGCCCTGGCCGACGCAGACTTCTTGCTCGTACTCGATGTCAGCGCGCCCAATCGCCTGGGTCCCGTGGCCCAAGCGCTGGAACGACTTCCCGTCGGTGTGCTCGACCACCACGAACCCGAGGGCCCGGTGCTGGAGGGCATCGGCGTGCGCGACCCGGCGGCCGCGGCCACCGGCGAGGTTGTCTACGATCTCATTCGCTGCGCCGACGGGCCGTGGCCGGAGCGCGCGGTCGTGGGAATTTACGTCGCCCTTGTCTCCGATACGGGCTCCTTCCGGTTCACCAACACCACGCCACGCGCCCACCTGGTAGCGGCGGACTTGCTGGCTCGCGGCGTCGACCCGGAGCAGGTCTACCGCCACCTCTTCGGCTCCATGCCGTGGTCGCGGGTGCAGTTGTTGCGCGAGGCCCTGGCTCACCTCCACCGTGAAGAGGAACCGCTTACCTGGATCTTCCTTCCGCGGGAGGCGATCGATCGTGCCCGCGCCGATCATGCGGACTTCGACGGTCTCATTGACGTCGCTCGCTCCGTGGAAGGAACGGAGGTGGCCCTCCTCATCCGAGAACTCCCCAACGGTCGGACGAAAATTTCCTTCCGTTCGAACGGACCGGTCGACGTTTTGCCGCTGGCGCAGCAGTTCGGCGGCGGCGGTCATCGGAAAGCGGCTGCCGCGGTGCTCGATCTTCCCCCGCAGGAGGCGATCCCGCGCGTCCTCGACGCGGTGCGCCGCGCGCTTCACGACTTGGGCTTGGAGCGGCGAGCCGCCTCCGACGCCCCGGTGATTTCGGCGTCGCGGTGACGTCGATGTTCACGGGCCTCATCGAGACGGTCGGCACGATCGCCGAGACCGTGGCGATTCCGCGCGGCCGACGGCTGCGGGTGCACGCACCGGCCCTCCTTGACGACCTTCGTCGGGGGGATAGCGTGGCCGTCGACGGTATCTGCCTGACTGTCACGGCGTGCACCGCCGACGGATTCGTCGTCGACGTCGTGGCTGCGACCCTCGAGCGGACCACCGCCGGCGAGTGGGCCGTCGGTCGGCGGGTCAACCTCGAACGTGCGCTCACCCTGCAGCGTCGCCTCGGTGGGCACTTGGTGCAGGGCCATGTCGATGGGGTCGGCCAGGCCCGCGCGGTCGTGCCAGACGGGGATGCGCTCTGGCTCGACGTTGAGATTCCCGCGCAGGTGGCGCGCGTCACGGTGCCGCAAGGTTCGATCGCCCTGAACGGGGTGAGCCTAACCGTGCAGCGTCTTCGCGATACGTGGGTCCGCGTCGCCCTCGTTCCCCACACCCGGCGCGTGACGAATCTCGGCGTGCTGAAGCCCGGCGACCGCGTTAACGTCGAAGCCGACATCGTTGGCAAGTACGTCGCACGGCTGCTCGAGCCCTACACGACGCGGGATCCGGGCTCCGTGCCGGGGTACTAAGCGGTGCAGCGGGAAGGGCGCCATGCCGTTCGATCGAGTCGAAGACGCCATCGAAGACATCCGTCAAGGCAAACTCGTCATCGTCGCCGACGACGAAGACCGCGAGAACGAAGGCGACCTCGTCTGCGCCGCCGCCAAGATCACGCCCGATCTGGTCAACTTTATGGCCACCCATGGGCGGGGTCTGATTTGCGTCGCCGTGACCCCCGAACGCGCGGCCGAACTCGATCTGAAGCCGATGACGGACGAGAACAGCGCTCCGTTCGGAACGGCGTTCCTCGTCTCCGTGGACGCGCATCCGCGCTTCGGTGTCACCACGGGCATCAGCGCCCACGACCGGGCAACCACCATCCGCTTGCTGGTTGACCCCGCCACAAAACCTGAAGACCTCGTGCGTCCCGGCCACATCTTCCCGCTGCGGGCGCAGCCGGGGGGTGTGCTGCGCCGTGTTGGTCAAACCGAGGCCTCGGTCGACTTGGCGCGCCTGGCGGGCCTGCCGCCGGTGGGCGTTCTTTGCGAGATTCTCAACCCCGACGGCACGATGGCGCGCCGCCCCGACCTGGAAGCCTTCGCGCAGCGGCATGGTTTGCGGTTCATCACGGTGGCGCAGCTGATTGCCTACCGCCTCCAGCACGAACGCCTGGTTCATCGGGAGGCGGAGGCCACGTTGCCGACCGCCTACGGCGAGTGGCGGATCATCGCCTACCGAAACGACGTCGATGCTCACATCCACGTGGCGCTCGTCAAGGGAAACGTGGCCGGTGAGGAGCCCGTCCTCGTCCGCATGCACAGCGAGTGCTTGACCGGGGACATCTTTCACTCGCTGCGGTGCGACTGCGGCGAGCAGCTGGAATCGTCCATGCGGATGATCGACGAGGCAGGGCGGGGCGTCGTCGTTTACCTACGTCAGGAAGGCCGAGGCATTGGACTGGCCCACAAGATCCGGGCCTACCGTTTGCAGGAGGAAGGGCTCGATACCGTCGAAGCGAACGAAGCCCTCGGCTTCCGACCCGATTTGCGCGACTACGGCATCGGCGCCCAGATTCTGCTCGATCTCGGGTTGCGACGGCTGCGCATCCTGACGAACAATCCAAAAAAAATCATCGGGCTCCAGGGCTACGGACTGGAAGTGGTCGAGCAGGTGCCGATTCCGGTCACGCCGAACCCGTACAACCGTCGATATCTCCAAACCAAGCGGGACAAACTCGGACATTTGTTGCCGTTATGAGCTTGTACGTGGGCCGACTCGAGGGTCGTGGCCGCCGGTTCGGCGTGGTGGCCAGCCGGTTCCATGAGCCCATCGTGCGCTCGCTGCGCGACGGTGCGGTCGATTGTTTACGGCGCCACGGAGTCGCCGACGCGGACATTCTTGAGGCCTGGGTGCCCGGCGCCTGGGAGCTCCCGTTGGCGGTTCGGCGCCTTGCGCGCGCGCATCGCGTCGACGGCATTGTGGCCGTCGGTGCCGTGGTTCGGGGAGCCACGCCCCATTTTGACTACGTTGCCAGCGCCGTGGCCCAGGGTTTGGCCAGCGCGGCCCTCGAGCTCGACCTGCCCGTGGGCTTCGGCGTGCTGACCACGGATTCCCTCGATCAGGCGTGGGAGCGCGCCGGCACCAAAGCGGGCAACAAGGGTTGGGACGCCGCGCTGGCCGTCCTCGAGATGGTCGACCTCATCACCCAATGGCAAGACGCGCGGTGACGGACCCTCGCGGCCGCACCTGGGCGCTGCGCGCCCTCGTCGCCTGGGAGGCTCGCGGTGCCGGCCCGAACGAGCTGCCGGCGCAGCTGCGCGCCGTTTGGGAGGGTCGACGCGTCTCGCCGGAGGCGCGGCTCTACGCGGAAACCATCGTGCGCCTGCTGGCCACGCAGCTGTCCGCGCTCGACCGGCTCATCGAACGGCACCTGCACCGCTGGCGCCTCGAACGTCTGACCACGGTCGACCGCAACGTTCTGCGGTTGGCGGCAGCCGAACTGCTCTACCTCGACACGCCGCCGCGCGAGGTTCTCGATGCGGCGGCCCGCCTGGCCGATCGCTACGGCACCGACGATAGCGCGCGGTTCGTTTTCGGTGTTCTCGACGCGATCCGTCGCCACCGCGGCGACGGCCCGCGGGGATGAAAATCCTGGTCGTCAATTGGCAGGATCGGCGCAACCCGCAAGCGGGCGGAGCGGAAATCCACCTGCACGAAGTCTTCCGGCGCATCGCGGCCGCGGGGGACGAGGTAACCTTCCTCGTGTCTGGTTTTCGTGGCGCGGCCGCGGAGGAGGTGATCGACGGAATCCGCGTCGTCCGCGTGGGCGGCCGCCATAGCTTCCCGTTCGTGGTGGCGCGGGCGTATCGCCGACGCTGGCCGCGCCCCCCGTTCGACGTCGTGGTGGAAGCGCTGAACAAAATCCCCGTGTGGACTCCACGATGGACGCAGCGGCCGGTGGTCCTTCTCGTTCACCACCTCTTTGGGACGACAGCCTTTGTCGAGGCGAGCTGGCCGATGGCCGCCGCGGTTTGGCTCGCGGAGCGGCCGCTGCCCCGCATCTACGATGGCGTGCCGATCCAAGCGATTTCCCATTCCACTGCCGCGGACTTGCGGTCCCGCGGCTTGCGGCGGGGGGCGATCGAGGTGATTCCGCCGGGCGTGGACGTCGATTTCTTCTCCCCCGATCCAGCCGCGCGCGCGCCGGATCCGGTATTCGTCTACGTCGGACGGCTCAAACGCTACAAACGGCTCGAGATGGTCCTCGAAGCCTTTGCGCGGCTGCGGCACCCTCGGGCCGAGCTGTGGATCGTCGGGCAGGGCGATTACGAACCCGCCTTGCGGCGCGTCGTCGCGCAGCTGGGCGTGCAGGCACGCGTTCGTTGGTGGGGCTACGTGCCGGAGGAGACGAAACGCGCTTGCCTGCGCGCCGCCTGGGCCCACGTTTACCCCTCGCCAAAGGAGGGATGGGGCATCGCCAACGTCGAGGCCGCGGCCTGTGGCACACCGGCGATCGCGAGCGATGCGCCGGGCCTCCGCGAGAGCGTCATAGCGGAACGCACGGGTTTGCTCGTATCGCCCCACGACCCCGACGCCTGGGCCGCGGCGCTTGCCCGCTTGGCGGCCGATCGCGCTTGGGTTGACGAGCTGGGCCGCCAGGCCCGGGCCTTCGCCGAAACCCTTCGCTGGGAAACGACGGCCGCTCGCACCCGGGCCCACCTCCAACGGTGCCTGGGCGTTCCGGTCCACGACGGTGTGGCGGTGCCATGAGCGCGCCGCGTCCCCTCACCGTTCGGCAGCTCGTCGAGGCGAAAGGCGAGTCGTTGGGGCTGGAACTTGTCGCCGGCGGCTGCGGCCTCGACCGCGTCATCCACGGCCCGGAAATCTCGAACCCTGGGCTCGTGCTCACCGGCTTCGTGGAACGCTTTCCGGGCGATCGGCTGCAAGTGCTCGGTGAGACGGAAATTGCTTACCTCGCTGCGTTCGATGAGGACGGGCAGCGACGCGCCCTCAATCATTTGTTCCGCTTTTCGTTGCCCGCGATCTTCGTCACGAAGAGCCTGGCGATTCCCACCCCGCTGATCGACTTGGCGGAACAGCACTGCACCCCCGTGTTCCGGTCGCGACTGCGCACGGCGGAGTTTTACACCCGCATCAAGCCATTCCTCGAGGACTGGTTCGCTCCCCGTGCCGTCCTCCACGGCTCGCTGGCCGACGTCTACGGCGTCGGGCTCCTATTCGTCGGCCCGAGCGGCATCGGCAAGAGCGAAGCGGTGCTTGACTTGGTGGAACGCGGCCACCGCCTCGTCGCCGACGACCTCGTCGTCGTTACCCGCCGGGGCACGGAAGTCCTGCTCGGGCGAGGCCACGAGCTCCAACAGCACCATATGGAGATCCGCGGCGTTGGCATCATTGACATCGCGCACCTTTTTGGCATCCGCGCCATTCGGCAGCAGAAGCGCATCGAGGTCGTCGTCCAACTGGAACGTTGGGACGAGGCGGCCGTCTACGATCGCACCGGCCTCGATCGCCAAACCACCGAAATCCTGGGGGTCACGTTGCCGAAGGTCGTCGTGCCGTTGAACCCGGGGAAGAACATCACCGTCATCGCCGAGGTGGTGGCGATGAATCACCTGCTCCGCTACTCGGGCATCGACTCGGCGGTCCTCTTCAACGAGCGGCTGAAGCAGCGCCTGCGACGGACGGCGGAGTACCTCGAAGAGGACACGGAATGAGCGAGCCGGTCCGCGGGTTGGTGGTGGCGCACGGCCCGATGGCGGAAGGATTGGTGGCCGCGGTGCAGCGCATCGCGGGAGTGGAGGCCGACGCGTTGCAAGCCCTCAGCAACGAAGGCCTCGGGCCAGAAGGGCTGCGGGCCGCGCTCGAAGCCCGGCTGGGTGCGGCCCCGGCGGTGGTGTTCGTCGATCTACCAAGCGGCAGCTGCGCCCTGGAAGCGCGGCGCGTGGCGCGGGCACGGCCGGCCACGGCGGTCGTGTGCGGCGTCAATCTTCCCATGCTGCTCGATTTCGTTTTCCATCGGGACCTGCCGCTCGAGACGCTCGTGCCCCGCTTGCTGGAGCGCGGTCGGGGCGGCATTCTGGGAGAGGTCGCCGCCGAATCCGCCGATGCCGATCGTTCTGCTCCGCGTTGACGAGCGCCTCATCCACGGCCAGGTGGTCGTCGGGTGGGGTCAGGCTCTGGGCCTTCAGCGCGTGGTCGTTGTCGACGACGAACTGGCCGCCGCACCCTGGGAGCAAGAGCTCTACCGCTTGGGTGTCCCGCCGGAGTGGGAGGTCATTTTCGTGTCGGTCGACGAGGCCGCCCCGCGCTGGCCGGCTTGGGCCGACGAACCGGCGCGCACGGCCGTGCTGCTCCGCGACGTGACCACCCTGGCCCGGCTCGCGGACCGGGTCGACCTGCGAGGCACGACGGTCAACTTGGGTGGTTTGCACGCGCGCCCGGACCGGCAGCGGGTCCTGCCTTACCTTTTCCTTGGCGAGGATGAGCGCACACAACTGCGGCGGCTCGCCGAGCGGGGGATCGCGATCGAAGCTCGGGACGTGCCGGCGGCACCGGCCGTTCCCTTGACGGAGCTCGCGCCGGTGTGAGATGGTCGACGTCGTGATCTGGGCGGGCTGGCTTCTGCTCGGCGTTGCCGCAGGCTTGGACGGCGCCTCGTTCGGCCAATTCATGATCTCGCGACCCGTTGTTGCCGCCACGCTGGCCGGCGCCTGGGGCGGCGCTCCCCAAGCGGGCGCGCTCGTTGGACTCTTGTTGGAAGCGTTTCACCTGCGCGTGCTACCGATCGGTGCCGCCCGCTACCCCGAATCGGGACCGGCCGCCGTGGTTGCCGGGGCAGCGATCGCGTTGTGGCCGCCCGGCCTGCCGGCCTTGGTGGCGGCTGTGCTCGTTGGCCTCGCGTGGGAAGCCGTGGGCGGTTGGTCGGTCCATCGGTTTCGCCTGGCGAACATTCGGCGCGCCTCGTTCCCGGCCGCCGACCGTCTCCCGCCGGAACGCGTGGAGCGGGCCCATCGCGCCTGCCTCCGCGTCGATGCGATGCGGGCCGCGACCCTCACCTTGGCCGGGCTGGCCCTGGTCGCCCTTGCAGCCGCCGTGGGGCTCCCCCGATGGGGGTGGGACGTGCGGCTCACGGGCGCCGCGGTCGCCACCACCCTGGTGCTCCTCGTGGCCGCCGCCGGTCGCCTGTTCGGCCCGCGGTGGCGATCCTTCGTCGTCGGCATGCTGGCCGGCTGCGCGTGGTGGCTCGGGCAAACCGCGTGGAACGCCATGCGTTAGGATACCCATGGAGCGCCCTCCGCTCTCCGTAACGACCCGGGCCGGAGATATCGCCGCACCCGCGGTCGGCGTGACGACACCCGAGGCGCGCCGCGCGGCTCGCTGCGCCGCTTGTCGCCTCTTGAGCCTTCAGGCTTCGTTCAATTACGAGACCCTCCACGGCACGGGCTTCGCCTACGCTCTTCTTCCGTTGCTGCGCTACATCTACGATCGCGACGACGACGCCCTCGCCCGGGCCGTCGCCAGGCACGCCGAACTGTTCAACGCCCATCCGTACCTGGCACCACTCGCCGTCGGCGCCGTCGGCCGGCTCGAAGCCGAGGCCACCGATCCGATGCTCATCCGTCGGTTCAAAAATGCGCTCCGCAGCTCCCTTGGGGCCCTGGGCGACCAGCTCGTTTGGGCCACCTGGCGGCCGACCTGTGCGCTGGCTGCGGTGGCGCTGCTCCTGCTCGGCGTCCCTTGGTGGATCGCCGTGCTCGCGTTCCTGATCGCGTACAACGTGCTTCATCTCCACTTGCGCGTTTGGGGTTTCCACCGAGGACTTCGCTTCGGCCTGGAGGTGGCGCGGGCCTTGCGCTCGCCCGCGTGGGACCGACTTCGCCAGCAGGCCGCCCAGGTCGGTGCCGGTCTTGCCGGCTTCTGTCTCGTGGCCGCCATGGCGTGGACCCCCGCCTGGTGGGGCGCCGCGCCGCCGGTCGCGACCCCGGTCTTCGTCGCCGCCGCTGCCGTCGGCACGTTGTGGGCCGACCGGAGCCGGCGCCTCGCCATCGGGCTGTGGATTGCCCTGGCCGCTTCGGGCTTCCTGACGGGGAGCAAGGGTGGATGAACGAAGTCGTCGCCGAAGCCCGGATCCGCAACAAACTCGGGCTCCACGCTCGACCCGCAGCGGAAATCGTTCGCTTGGCGCAGCGCTTTCAGGCCGACATCCGCATCGCCAAGGACGATCAGGAGGTACCGGCCCGCAGCATCATGGCCCTGATGATGCTCGCCGCCGAACCAGGCAGCCGGCTCACGATCCGCGCCACCGGTCCGGACGCCGACGAGGCCGTGCGGGCTCTCAAAGAGCTGATTGACCGCGGGTTTGACGAGGAGTGAGACCGTGGGTCATCAACGGTTCGGGGTGGCTGCCTCTCCGGGCATCGGTATCGGCCGAGCCGTGCTCGTTACGATTGAGCCGCCTCCGGTGCCCGACGGGGCGCCTGTCGGGTCCCCGGCGGAAGAAGAAGAGCGCTTCTTTGAAGCCCTTGCCAAGGTCCGCGCCTACCTCGAGGAACGCGAACGCTACGCGCGCGAACACCTCGGCGAGACGGAAGCCCGCATCTTCGCGGCCGAGCAGATGCTGCTCAACGATCCGACCTTGGTTGAGGGGACGCTCGCCCTCATCCACAGCCAACGCGTACCCGCGGCGCAGGCATTTCACTGGCGAATGCTGCAAGTGCGCGACGACTTTCAGCGCCGCGGCCACGCCATGACCTTGGACAAACTCCACGACCTGGAGGACATCCGAGGCCTCGTTCTTCGCGCCCTCCTGGGGCAACCGTTTCCCGACACCGCGGTCGACGGTACCCCCGAGGATCCGGTCGTCCTCGTCGCCTACGACCTTCCCCCGAGCCTCATTGTGACGCTGGACCCGGACCGTGTCACCGGTTTGGCCCTGGACGTGGGCACCTACAACTCGCACGCGAGCATCCTGGCACGGGCGCGCGGCATTCCCGCCGTCGTCAGCTTGGGCTCTCTCTCGAGCGAGGTGCGGACCGGGCAGCGACTCATCGTCGATGGCCGCCGCGGCGTCGTGGTGCTCGACCCCACGCCAGAGGAAGAAAAGGCCTTCCGCGATCGCGATTTTCGCATTCGCGAGTGGGAACAAGAACTGGTCCTCCAAGCCCACTTGGAACCCCGTACCCTCGATGGCCGACGCGTGGCGCTACGCGCCAACATCGACCAGCCGGAAGACGCTCGTTCCGCGCGCGAGCGCGGCGCCGACGGCATCGGCTTGTTCCGCACGGAATTCCTCGTCATCGGCCGACGCGTCGCCCCCGATGAGGAGGAACAGTTTGCCGCGTACCGGGAGGTCGTGGAGCTGTTTTCCGACCGACCCGTGATCTTGCGCACCTTCGATCTCGGCGGTGATAAGCTACCGGGATTCATCAACCCGCCGCCGGAAGACAACCCGATGCTCGGCTGGCGCGGGATTCGGTTGTGGCTCGATTCGCCCGACCTAGCCCGTCCCCAGGCTCGGGCCATCCTGCGCGTGGCGGCGCTCGGTGACGTGCGAGTGATGCTCCCCATGGTCACCTCGCTCGACGAGGTCGAACGCGCTCGCGCCATCTTCGAGGACGAGCATGCGGCGCTCGCTCGCCGGGGCGTGCCCGTGCCCCAACGCCTACGCCTTGGTGCCATGGTGGAGACACCGGGCACCGCGCTGATCGCGCGCGAGCTGGCTGACCGGGTCGACTTCCTTTCCATTGGCACCAACGATTTGGTCCAGTACACGCTCGCGGCCGACCGGGGCAACGCCAAGATCGTGGACCACTACCAACCCTTGCATCCGGCGGTCTTGCGCCTCATCGACCATGTCGTGCGTGCCGGCGCAGAGCGCGGCATCGAAGTCAACGTCTGCGGCGAGATGGCGTCCGTCGCCTCGAGCGCCTACCTGCTGGTCGGCCTTGGCGTGGAGGCGCTCAGCGTCAACGTCGGCGCCCTCGCCGAGATCAAGAAGCTGATCCGCAGCGTTCGGTACGACGACGCCCGCCGCGTGGCCCAGACGGCGCTGCAACGAGCCTCCGCCAACGAGGTGGCCGCCGATGTCGACGCCGCGTTCGCGGCCGCTGGGCTGGACCCGTCGCTCTTCGGGCGGTATTCTTGAGCACCGAGCCCGCCCGCCGGACAGCAGCCGGGCCGAACCGCAAGGTATGCCATGATCGTTCGTCGCCTTTACACATCGGAAAGCGTTACCGAAGGGCATCCCGACAAGATCGCCGACCAGATCTCCGACGCGGTCCTCGACGCGTTGCTCGCGCAGGACCCGGCCTCCCGCGTCGCCTGCGAAACGCTGGTGACCACGGGCATGGCCATCGTCGCGGGCGAAATCTCGACCCATGGCTACGTGGACATTCCGGCGCTGGTGCGTGGCACGATCAAGTCGATTGGATACATCGATTCCAGCTACGGGCTCGACGGCGAGACCTGCGCCGTGCTGACCTCCATCGATCGCCAATCCCCCGAAATCGCCAAGGGCGTCGACACCGGCGGCGCCGGCGACCAGGGCATGATGTTTGGCTACGCCACGGACGAGAACGACGCCTTCTTGCCGACGCCGATCTACCTGGCGCACCGCCTAACGATGCGGTTGGCAGAGTTGCGGAAGTCGGGTGAGATCGACTGGCTCCGGCCCGACGGCAAGTCCCAGGTGACGGTGGAGTACGAGGGCGATCGCCCCTGCCGCGTGACGAGCGTTGTGTTGAGCGCCCAGCACGCGCATACCGTGCCGATCGAGGAGATCCGTGACACCCTCCGGCGCCGCGTGATCGACGTCGTGCTTCCGCCCGAGCTCTACGACCCCGCGCACTGCGTCATCCACATCAACCCGACCGGCAGCTTCGTTGTGGGCGGACCTCACGCCGACGCCGGCCTGACAGGCCGCAAGATCATCGTGGATACCTACGGAGGCGTGGGGCGCCATGGCGGGGGAGCCTTTAGCGGCAAGGACCCGACGAAAGTCGACCGGTCGGCGGCGTACGCCGCCCGGTGGGCGGCCAAGAACCTTGTCGCCTCGGGGCTGGCGCGCCGTTGCGAAGTGCAGCTCGCCTACGCGATTGGAGTGGCCGAGCCGGTGGCCGTCCATGTGGATACGTTCGGCACGGGGGCGCTCCCCGACTGCGAGCTCGTCCGCATCGTGAAGGAAGTGTTCGACTTCCGTCCGCGCGCCATCATCCGCGCGCTCGAGCTGGCCAAGCCCATTTACCGGCCTACGGCCACCTACGGCCACTTCGGGCGCACCCCGGAAGAGCGGGTGGTCGACGGCCAAAAGGTCACCCTTTTCACGTGGGAGCGACTCGATCGTGTAGACGACCTGCGGGCCGCCGCCAAGCTCTAGGTCAGGACAGGGAACCTCGCGGCGCGGTGGTCGTACCAGCCCGAGAACCGTCGTTCCCGGGCCCGGAGGGCGCCATGCCCAAATCCTCGTTCGTCGAAGTCCGCGTGCAAAGCCTCGGTCTCGATCAGACCACGAAAACGCCGGTGGTGATTCTGCAAGAGGTCGAGGGCTCGCGGATCTTGCCGATTTGGATCGGGCCCAACGAAGCCAGCGCCATCGCCATGGAGTTGACGGGCGTCAAATTCTCGCGCCCGCTAACGCACGACTTGGCGGCCAACCTCGTGCGTGGTTTGGGCGGCGTTTTGCAACGCGTCACGATCGCCCGCGTGGAGAACAACACCTACTACGCCGAAATGCTGATTCAGCGGGGCGATGAAGTGATTGCCATCGACGCTCGGCCCTCCGACTCGATCGCCATCGCTCTGCGCTTACGGTCTCGGTTGTTCGCCAACGAGGAACTGCTCATTGAAGGTGCCGTGGACCTCGTCGAGCCCGACCCGGCTGTCGACCTGGCGCAGCTCGCCGAGCAAGAGCCGGCGGTGACCCCGGAGGAGCTGGAAGCTCGGCTGCGGCACCTTCGCCCCGAAGACCTCGGCCGCTTCCAACCCTAGCCGATGCGCAAGCGGTGGTGCGCACTCGCGGCGATGCTCGCGGTGACCGCCGCGTGCGCCGCCGCGCCGGCGTCGGCGCAGGACGAACTGCGCGGCGAGGTCGTGCTTCAAGGCCGGCCGCTTCCCGGCCAGGAAGTGGTCCTCCATCGTGTTCGGGCCGACATCGCGGGCCCCATGGCCCGCACTCGTGCGGATCGGCAAGGCCGATTCCGCTTTCGTTTGCCCCCTCGGGACACGGGCGCGTTCACCGTCTATCTTGTGACGACAGAGTACCAAGGGGTACGCTACATTGGCCCGCCCGTTCACCCGGACGACCGCCCCGCGGCCTATCGCGTCGTGGTGTACGATACGGCCGTGGTTCCTGGTTCGACATCGCCGGTGCGCTTGCAGCGCCGTGACCTGATCCTCAACCCGCATCCCGCCGGTGGTTGGGAGGTTCACGAGCTCCTGGTGCTGCGCAACCCGGCGCCGCGTACCTGGTTGGCGGGAGACTGGCCGGTGTGGTCACTCCGTCTCCCCGACCGGGCAGCGCATTTCGAAGTCGCCGAAGCGGACTTTGACGCCAACCGTGTGCGGCGCGTCGGCCGGTACGCCGCGGTCCTCGCACCGATCACGCCCGGTTTCCACCAGCTGCTGCTTCGGTACCGTTGGCCTGCACGAACCGGCCGCATCCGGATCGAGCCACGTGCGGACACGCTTCGGCTGTTCCTTCGACTCCCGGTGCGGCCGCCGCAGGATTGGCCGCCCGGCGACACCGTCAACGTCGACGGCGACCGCTTCCTCCGCGTGGTCTGGGTGCCAGCGCCGGCGGCACTCGCGCTGCCCGGAGGCGCGCCACCGCTCGACCCGCGTTGGCCGGCGGTCGCCGTCGCCTCGGCGACGCTCCTCCTCGGTGCCTGGGCGGCGCTGCGTCGCCGTCCCTGCGAGCGACCATCATGCCGCTGTTGAAAGCCCGGGCCGTTGTGCTCCGTTCCTACCCCTACAGCGACACCAGCAAGATCGTTCGTCTTTTTACGCCTGATCACGGGCTCAAATCGGCCATCGCCAAGGGCGCCCTGCGGCCGAAGAGCCGGTTCGGTGGCCTCCTCGAACCCTTCACCGAGGGCGTTGCGGTGCTGTACGTGAAGGAAGGTCGAGAATTGCACACGCTTAGCAGCTTCGACCTCGTGCGCAGCCGCCATGCCCTGGCGAGCGATTGGGTGCGACTCGCCGGCGCCAGCCTTCTGGCGGAACTCGTGCTTCACACCGCCACGGAGGAGCCGCATCCCGCCCTCTACCAGGCACTCGTGCGCGGATGGGACGACCTGGTCGCCGCGCCAACCACCCACGTGGCGATGGCCCACACCCTGGCCGCGGGTTGGCACCTCGTGCGTCTGCTCGGCTTCGCCCCGGAGACGGAACGGTGCGGCGGGTGCGGACGGCGTCTGGCGCTCGACGAACCCAGCGGATTTGACCTGGGCGCCGGTTCCGTGGCTTGCCGCGCGTGCCGGCCCCACGGTCGCATCCTCTCTGCGCCGGTGCGCCACGAGCTGCGGGCAATGACCCGCGGTCAGCGGCCCCCCCGTCTGACCGACTGGCCGACCCACCGCGAGTTGTTTCGCCAGTTCCTCGCCCGCCATCTCACCGACGACCGCCGCTTGCGCGCGTTGCCCCAGTTCCTCGAGGCCGCACGCTCTACGATCGTTGCACCGTGAGCTAGGGCGTCAGATACAAAAAGCGGCCGCAGTTCTCGCACACATGCAGCGCCTCGTTCCGGCCGGCGTCGGCTGCCCACACCGCCGTCGGTACGCGCACAAAGCACCCGTAGCACACACCCCCGATCACCGGCGCCACTACCCGACCTCGCCGGCCGAGTCGCTCATAACGACCGCGGACCGCCGGCGGTAAGCGCGCCTCCATGTCGGCGATTTTCCGGTCCAACTCCGCCACGGCGTCGGCGACGGACACTCGGAAGATTTCTTCCTCAAGCCGCCGCTCCTCGGACTCCTCGAGGAGCTCGCGACGTTGCATCTTCAAGTCTTGCAATTCCAACAACAACTCGAGATCCGGGTGCATCGTCGCCGTCGTCACACGTTCTTCTCGTCCAGGAGGGCCAAAAACTCCTCTGGTGTCTGCAACGCCATCAAGCGGTCGGGAACGTCCGGCTCACGGGCGAGTTGGGCCACCTTCCCGAGGACCGGCAAGTATTGGTTGGAGATTTCGATCGGCGGCGCAACGATGAGGAAGAAGTGGTGCACGGGCCGATCGTCGACGGCCTTGAAATCGATTCCGGCCCGATGCCGACCATAGGCAACCCGCAACTGATCGACCACGACAGACCGGCAGTGCGGCACCGCGATGCCGCGACCGATTCCCGTGGACCCAAGATTTTCCCGACGCTTCAGCATCTTGAACAAGATGCCGGCCGTCGCGTCGTCCACTCGCAGCAACCCGATGAGCTCCCGCAAAACCTCGTCCTTCGTGTCGGCCTGCAAGTCGAGCGAGATGGCGTCCTCCCGAAAAAAGTCTCGCAGCCGCAACGCCGTCGTTTTCGTATCCGGTTCCATGAAGGCTTTTCTTTTCGAGCGGTCGTGAAAGCCAGCGCCAAGGCGCTCGCGTTGAACGTCGGCTTGTCTAGCCGCTATTATTGTGAGGACGATGCTCGACATTCGGCAACTGCTCCGTACCCGGTCCCGCCCGCTGCTCTACCTGGCGCCGCAAGCGGGGGTGAGCGAATCGCCCTTCCGGCGGCTGTGCCGCGCCTTTGGCGCGGACGTGGTAATGTCCGAATTCGTGTCGGCGGAGGGGATCCGTCGCGGCGACCCGCGAACCCACCGCCACCTGCGTTTCCATGATGAGGAGCGCCCTATCGGAATCCAGATTTTCGGCACCGACCCTCGCGCCATGGCGGAAGCCGCAAGTCTGGTGGAGGAGGTGTACGAACCGGACTTCATCGACATCAACTTCGGTTGCCCAGCAAAAAAAGTCGTGCAGAAGAACGGCGGGGCTGGTTGCCTCCGCGACCTTGACTTGGTGCAGCGGATCATCCGCGCGGTTGTCGCTGCGGTCTCCGTGCCGGTGACCGTGAAGATTCGCAGCGGCTACAGCGAGGAGACGCGCGATCCCGTGGGGATCGCCCTCCGATGCCAGGACGCCGGCGCTCAGGCGCTCACCCTCCACGCGCGCACCCGAACGCAGCTCTACACCGGGCGCGCAAATTGGGACGAAATTGCCGCCGTCGCCGACGCCCTTGAAATTCCGGTGATCGGCAACGGCGATGTGTTCACCGGCGACGACGCGCACCGTATGGCGGAGCGCACGGGCTGTGCCGGGATCATGATTGCGCGCGGTTCCCACGGCAGCCCGTGGATTTTCGCGCAAGCCCGGGCCGCGCTCGAGGGTCGCCCGATTCCCCCCGACCCAGGACCCGACGAGCGATTCGCCATCGTCCTGGAGCACGCGCGCCTGTCGCTCGCCTGGGAGCCGGACGAAGACAAAGCGGTGCGCGAATTCCGCAAGCATCTTGGCTGGTACACGAGGGGGTTGCCGAACGGCCGCGCGTTGCGTGAGGAGCTGCACCGGGTCACTTCGTTGCACGAAATCGAAGAACGCTTGCGGGCGTACCTCAAGTCGTATCGGTCGTCCCGGCCGGCCGCAGCGGCATGACACCGGAACGGGTCCGGCAAATCCTCGAGGCCGTCGCCGCCGGCCGCTTGACCACCGAGGCGGCGGAGCGCGAGCTGGCGTGGCTTCCTTTTGAACCGCTGCGAGACGCTTGCGTCGATCACCATCGGGCGCTGCGACAGGATCTCCCGGAAGTCATTTTTGGCGAAGGGAAGACCGCCGATCAGGTGCGTGCCATTGCCCATCGGCTGGCCGATCGCGGCCATACGGTGCTCGCTACCCGCCTGCGGCCGGATGCCCTGGCGGCCTTGCAGCGTGACTTTCCATCCGCCGAGGTGGCGGAGCGTGCCCGCGCTGTGTGGATTCCGGGAAGCGAAAGTTCAGCCGTCCCCGTCCGGGGCCCCGTCCTCGTCGTCGCCGCTGGAACGAGCGACCTGCCCGTCGCCGAGGAAGCGATCCTGACAGCACGCGCCTTCGGCAATCCGGTGCAACAGTTGGTCGACGTCGGTGTGGCGGGGCTGCATCGCTTGCTGGCGCATCGCCAGGCGCTCGATGGGGCAGCGGTCGCGATCGTGGTCGCGGGCATGGAGGGCGCGCTGCCCTCCGTCGTCGCCGGGTTGGTGCGGTGCCCTGTCATCGGCGTGCCCACGAGCGTGGGCTACGGCGCGGCCTTCGGTGGCCTCGCCGCGTTGCTCGGCATGCTGAATAGCTGCGCCGCTGGACTGCTCGTCGTCAACATCGACAACGGCTTCGGAGCGGCAGTGGCGGCCACACGAATCAATCGCCTCGCCGGCGGCAATGGGTGACCTTGTGGCGGCGATCCTCGGAGCAACCGCGGGGGCTGCGCTGTCCGCTCTTGCGCTCCGTCGCCATCGGCCGACCTCCGTGCCGCCCGCGCCGTCAGTCGGACGAGAGCCCTCCCAGATGCCACCCACACCGGGGGGCGTTCTTGCGAGCGTCGACGAATGGGTGCGGCTGGCGTGCAGCCTCGGTCGACGCGCGGTGGGCGCCGATGAAGTCGCTGTTTGGCGGCTGAACGATCGCATGGCCGTGCGGGAGGGCTGGGCCGGAAATCCCGACGCGGAGCCGCCGCCGCAGGTGCCCCTCGACGGTCATCCGTTTCGCTGGATCGCGGCCGAAGGAGTTCACGTTCGGTTGGAACGCGGTCGACGTCCGCTCCCCAGCCCATGGGCGGACGTCATGCTTTTGTTGCCGCTTGGTTCGACGAGAGTCGTGGCATTCTCGTTCGCTCAATCCCCGCCGGAGAGCGCCGAAGCCGCTGCCGTGGTTGTTCGTGACCTCTTGGGCGGAGCGCTCGCCCTTCGGGACGCATACAGCGCCGCGCGCGGCGCCGAACAACGATTGGCCTCGCTCCTCGCGCTCATCGACCGTCTCGCAGGAGCGACGTCGCTGCCGGCCGCGGCGCGGCTCCTTGCCGACACCGCTCGGTCCGCGCTGCGCACCGATGGCGTCGCCCTGCTCGATTGGCACGAGCACCACGGTTCGGTGCGCTTCATTGCCGACGATCGTTTCGACCCACCGCTCCGCGAGGGCACCGCCGTCGAGGACGCATCGCGGGCGGCCTGGGCCGCCAAGCACCTGCAGCTCTTTGCGCTGGATGATCGAACGGAGACGAAGCGACTGCCGCTTTTCGCGGCGGTTGAACGTTGGCCGATGCCCCCGGCCACGGCGATGCTCGCACCCCTGATCAGCAGCGACGAGCCCGTCGCGGTGCTGGCCGTCTGGCGTTACGAAGGCCCTCCCTTCGACGCCGCCGACCAGGAGTACCTCCGCCTCCTTTGCCACCTCGGCGCTCAGGCGTGGCGCACGGCACGCCGCTTTGACGAACTCGACCGCCGTGCCTCCACGGACCCGTTGACCGGATTGCCCAATCGTGGAGCGTTCGAGAGTCGCCTGGCGTCGCTCGTCCATCACCACCAGCGCTACGCCCGACCCTTCGCGCTCGTGCTACTCGATATCGACCACTTCAAACAGTGCAACGATACCTACGGGCACGACGCCGGCGACGGTGTGCTGCGCCACGTCGGCCGCCTTCTCCAGGCCAACATTCGCGACGTTGATTTGGCGGCCCGCATCGGCGGCGAGGAGTTTGCCATCCTTATGCCGGAAACGCGACTGGCCGACGCGTTGGAGGCAGCCGAACGCCTGCGCCGCGCCCTCGAGGGGCAGGGGGTGGTCTGGCAGGGGCAGCTTCTCCCGGTCACCGCCTCCTTCGGCGTGGCCGCCTGTCCCGAGACGGCCTGCGCTGCCGACCGCCTCGTCGCCGCGGCGGACCGCGCGCTCTACCGCGCCAAGCAAGCAGGGCGCAACTGCGTTCGGGCAGCGGCCAGTTCGTCGGTTGACAACGACCGGCTGCGACCGTAACGTGAGGTACGGTCGGAGCCCTCGATTCGGGATCCGGCTGTCGTCGAACCGGGGGCGAACGGTTTCGACGGGGGCAGGTGACGCCAGAGCTGCGTGCCGAGGTCCCGAGGCCTCGTAAAACGCTCGGGAACGTCCAAGAAGTGCGAACCAGAACTTCGCACTGGCTGCGTAAGTAAACGCAGCCCGTCCTTCCGTGGGGTCGCCCGAGCCGCGCGGAAGGGCGTCGCGAAGTCGGGCTAGCTCGCGCGGAGGCCGCAACCACGTGAGCGAACCTCTCGCGGCTGGCCAAGTCGGGGCAGCGCACCGGCCCACGGCTTGGCGAGATCGAAACGGTGCGCTACGCACGTAGACGCTCGGGCGAAGCCGTCTCCGGACGCGGGTTCGATTCCCGCCGCCTCCATGCCCGCGCCGGAGCTCGATCGAGCTCCGGCGCTTGCTTTCATGGTAGCAAATCCATGGGGAGCGACGCACCCGACGCGCAGTCGAATTCGATACCGATCACCCGAGCGGGCCTTGTTGCTTTGGTCGGTGCACCGAACGCGGGCAAATCCACACTGCTCAACCGCCTGCTCGGCCAACGTCTGAGCATTGTTACTGCCCGGCCACAGACGACCCGCACGCGCGTGGTGGGCATCGACACACGCGACGGTGTGCAAATGGTGCTTCTCGATACCCCGGGCCTGCTCGAACCCCGCTACCTCCTCCATCAGGCGATGGTTCGGGCGGCGCTCGACGCCGTCGACGAAGCGGACGCGATCGTCTTCCTCCTCGACGGAACGCAGCCTCCTCCCACGCTTCCCGCCGAAGCAGCCGCGGCCCTTGAGCAGCGGCGCGACCGCGTGGTCCCGGCGATCAACAAGATCGATGTCGCCCGAGAGGACACCGTGACCGTTCTCGAGCGTTGGGCCGCCGACCACTTTCCGGAAACGGCCGTGCGCATTTCTGCCCTTCAAGGAACAGGGATCGACGAGTTGCGGGCCCGCCTGGCCGAACGTTTGCCGCCGTCACCGTTTCTCTATCCAGAGGACGAACTCTCGTCCCAACCGTTGCGGTTCTTCGTGGCGGAGTGGATCCGCGAGACCGCGATGGAGCTCTACCGCGACGAGGTACCCTACAGCGTGGCCGTGGAAGTTGAAGAATTCCGTGAACACGCGCGGCCGATCTACATTCGCGCCACGGTGTACGTCGAGCGAGAATCGCAAAAGGGTATCCTCATCGGCGCCGGCGGTCGCGCGCTCAAACGCCTGGGCGAGCAAGCCCGACGCAAGCTCGAAGCGTTCTTGGAGGCTCCGGTGTACTTGGACCTGTGGGTGAAGGTGCTGCCCAAATGGCGTCGTCAGGCAGCCGCCCTGCGGCGACTCGGCTTCACGCTCCCGGAGAAACCGCGATGACCCTTGACCCGGAGCTCCTCGCGATCCTCGTCTGCCCAGTCTGCCGCACGTCCCTCCGCTACGAGGCGGAGCCAGAACGCCTCATCTGCGAGCGCTGCGGCCACGCCTTTCCGGTGCGGGAAGGCATCCCCATCCTCCTGCTCGAGGAAGCTCAACCGGTAAGCAAATTTGACACTCCGAGTAGCGGCCCCTAAGTTCCCCGCAAAGCCGCGCTCGCGCATGCCGCGCTCGCCTTACATCGTGTACTTCTCCCGCGCGGCAGAACCCGCGCCGGAAGGCGTGCGACGCTTCGCCGCCGCCACGAACCACCGCGTCGTCGAGCTCCGTCACCTAGACGATGTTCTGGAAACAATCGGTCGCGCCTACCCGGCCGCGATCGTCGTGGAGGTCGGAGATTCGCCCGAGGACGCGCTGAACCTCTGTCGAATCGTCAAGAGCGAAGTTTTCACTGCCATCGTCCCCGTCGTGTTCTACCTGAACGGTCGGGGTGCACTGGACACGGCGGATGCACTGGAGGCCGGTGCTGACGACGTTCTCACGCCGACCACGCCGCCCCGAGAAAGCGACCTTCGCCTCCGTTTGGCCATTGAACGCGTCCAGCGCGATGTGAGCGTGCATCCGACCACCTTGCTGCCGGGCACCGTCCAAATCGAGCGGGACCAATGGGAGCGCATCCGCAGCGGCGAGCCTTTCGCCGTTTGCTACGCCGACCTCGACTATTTCAAGGAATTCAACGACCGCTACGGCTACGCCCGCGGCGATCGAGTCATCTGGATTACCTCCCGCATCCTCCGCGACGTGGTGCGCGCCCATTCGCCCCGCGCGTTCATCGGCCACATTGGAGGCGACGACTTCGTCTTCCACGTGCCCGTCGAGGACATGCGTCGCTGCTGCGAGGACGTGATTGACGTTTTCGATGCGCTCATTCCCTGGCAGTACGACGAGGAGGATCGAGCCCGTGGGTGCTTTCTGGGCAAAGACCGGCGCGGTCACGAGTATCGCGTCCCCCTGATGAGCATTTCGATTGGTGTGGTCACCAACGAGCGTCGGCGACTGGTGCACCCGGCACAAATCGCGGCCATCGTGACCGAAATGAAGGCCTACGCCAAAACGCTCCCGGGCTCCACGTACGCCGTCGATCGACGGGCCGACCCGGACTTGTGACCCGGGTCACCGTCCGCTAGCTTGCTCGTCCGTACGAGGCATCGGCGATGATCGTCACCTGCCCCCACTGCCGTACAACCTACCGTCTCGATCCCCAGAAGATTCCGGCCCAGGGCGTTCGCGTCCGTTGCGCGATCTGCCGTGGTGCTTTCCCGGTCGAGCCGGCGCGGCCCGCGGCCGCAGATGCCGAACGCGCGACAGCCGCATCGCCGAATCCCGGTGCCCGCCCAACGGCGGCCACCGGCGCAACGCCGACCGTCTCGTCGGCGACGGTGGGATCGAGCCCCGCGGCGGCGACACCCGGGGCCCCGGCGGCAAAGCCGTCCACAACTCTGCCCGGTGCCCCCGCCGAAGCGGGCCCTGCGCCGGCGGCGCCGTCCAGCTCGAGCGCGCCCGCGGGTCGCGCCAGCTCGCCTTTCGCCGCCGATCCCCACGCCCGCGCCCGCCGGCTCGCCCGAGCGCTCATTTCGGATATCGTCATGTACCACCCGGACCGGCGGGACCGGGCCCTGCGAGCCGGCACCCTGCGCACGGAATTTCGCGAAGAAATCCGTAAAAGCTGGGAGGAATACGTCGCCCAGGTCGGCCCGGAGATCGCCCAATCGACGCCCTACTTCCGCGAAGCGTTGAACGACATCCTCGCCCAAGGTCAGAAAATCTTTTGAATTCCTTGCCAGAAGAGTGTAACGCTCGTAGTATTAATGGGATCGATTGGAGTGCGACGCTCATGACGACCCCCACACTTGCCGAACGCCAAGCCGAACTCAGCCGGTTCGCCGATCGCCTGGCGGACCTGCGGAGGTGCCTTTGACCTCGCCCGCGGCGAGGAAGAACTCCGTTCGCTCGAAGCCCGCTTGAGCGATCCGGGGCTGTGGGCCGACCCCGACGTTGCCCGCCAGACCATCGCCCGGGTGAAAGAACTCAAGGCGTGGATCGAGCCGGTACGCGCCCTCGAAGCCCGCTGGAACGATCTTCTTGAGCTCGGCGAGCTGCTGCAGCTCGAGCCGGACGAGACGTTGGCGGCGGAATGGGCAGCCGAGTTTGACCGATTCGCCGCCGACCTTGAACGCCTTGAAGTGCGGGCCCTCCTGCGCGGGCCGGACGACCACCGTGACGCCCTCCTGACCATCCACGCCGGCGCGGGCGGTACCGACGCCCAAGATTGGGCCGAGATGCTGCTGCGCATGTACCAGCGCTGGGCAGAAAGGAAAGGCTACGAAGTCGTTCTTCTTGACCGTCAGGAAGGGGAGGAAGCGGGCATCCGTTCCGCCGCGCTTGAGGTGCGTGGGCCGTACGCGTACGGCTACCTCAAGGCGGAACGGGGCGTCCACCGCCTCGTCCGGATCTCGCCTTTCGACGCCCAGGGTCGGCGGCACACGTCGTTCGCCAGCGTGTTCGTCTATCCCGTGGTCGACGACGCGATCGACATCGAAATCCGCGACGAAGACCTTCGCATCGACACCTTCCGTGCGAGCGGAAAAGGGGGCCAGAACGTCAACAAAGTCGAAACGGCGGTGCGAATTACCCACCTGCCCACCGGCATCGTCGTGGCGTGCCAGGCAGAGCGGAGCCAGCACCAGAACCGGGCCACCGCGCTCCGCATGCTCCGCGCCGCCCTCTACCAACGGGCGCTCGAGGAACGCCAGCGCGAGCGAGCGAAACTCGAGGCGACGAAGACGGAAATCTCCTTTGGGAACCAGGACCGCTCCTACGTGTTTCAGCCTTACACCATGGTCACCGACCATCGCACGGAGCTGAAAATCGGCGACGTGCAGCGCGTTATGGACGGCGACCTCGATCCGTTTATCGAAGCGTATCTTCGTCGTTACGGAGCCGAAACGCCGTGAACACCTCGACGCCTCCAACCACGGACCGCCTCGTGCGCGATCGGCTCGCAAAGCTCGAGGCTCTGCGTCGCGCTGGCGTGGAACCCTACGCCTATCGCTTTCCGGTCACGCACCGCGCGGTGGAAGCCAAGACGGCCTTCCGTGACGAAGGGCCCGCAATCCGTGTCGCGCTCGCGGGGCGGCTCGTCGGGCTGCGGCGAATGGGGCGAAGCACCTTCGCCCACCTCGCCGACCAGAGCGGTCGGATTCAACTCTACTTTCAAATCGACCGCCTCGGAGTGGATACCTACGAGCGTCTCGAGTTGCTCGATTTGGGCGACTGGATCGGCGTCGAAGGCGAACTCTTCCGCACGAAGACGGGGGAGATCACCGTCCGGGTCGACCGTTACGAGGTCTTGGCGAAAAGCCTGCGCCCGCTGCCTATCGGGAAGGAAGAAGTCGACCCTGTCACCGGCGAACGGCGCGTCCACTACGAATTTAGCGATCGCGAAGCGCGACTTCGATTGCGCTACGTGGACCTTGCCGTGCACCCGGAGGTGCGGGAGGTCTTCCTTCGCCGCACCGCCATCGTTCGCGCCCTGCGGGAGTTCCTCGACAGTCACGGCTTCGTCGAGGTCGAGACGCCGATCCTGCAGCCCCTTTACGGCGGCGCACGCGCGCGGCCCTTCGTCACCCATCTCCACACATTGGACCTGCCGCTCTACTTGCGAATCGCCGACGAACTCTACCTCAAACGATTGATCGTCGGGGGTTTCGAGCGCGTCTACGAGATCGGGAAGGACTTTCGAAACGAGGGCATGGATCGCTCCCACAACCCGGAGTTCACCATGCTCGAGTTTTACGCCGCTTATTGGGACTACGAGGACGTGCTTGCGTTCACCGAGCGGTTGCTGCCGTTCGTCGTTGAACGGGTGACGGGGTCGCTGCGCGTTCCCTTCGGCGAGCACTGGTTGGACTTTACGCCGCCCTACGCGCGTCTTTCCTACGACGAGGCCCTCCGCCGCTGGGTCGGCGTCGATCCACGTCAAGCCTCCCTAGAAGATCTGCGGCAGCGCCTGGCCGAGGTCGACCCAGACGCACCTCCGCCCGCCACGCGGCCGGAGGTGCTCGACGCCCTTTTCAAGGCGGCGGTTGAGCCTCACCTGGTTCAGCCGACGGTCATCCTGGACCACCCCCGCGCCTTGACGCCCTTGGCCAAGCCCAAGCGCGGCGATCCGTGGTTGGCTGAGCGGTTCGAGCTGTTCGTCGCGGGGATGGAACTGATCAACGCGTACAGCGAGCTCAACGATCCGATCGACCAGCGGGCGCGGTTCGAGGAACAGGCGCGGGCGCGGGCCGCCGGCGACGAAGAAGCCCACGCGATCGACGAGGATTTCCTCCGTGCGTTGGAGTTCGGCATGCCCCCGACCGGCGGATTCGGCATGGGGGTTGACCGCCTGACCATGATCCTGGCGAACCAGGCCTCGATTCGCGACGTCATCTTGTTCCCGACGGTGCGGCCGGAACGGCATGGCTGACGCCTCTCTCCGGCTCTCCTGGTTCCTCGCTCGGCGGTACCTCGCCTCCCGTCGCGGCACTCGGTTCCTCTCGCTGATCACCGCGATTTCCATCGCCGGCGTGGCCGTGGGGGTCCTCGCCTTGGTCGTGGTCACCTCCGTGATGAACGGCTTGCAAACCGAGCTGCGCGATAAGATTCTGGGCACCAATCCGCACATCTGGGTGACCCAGTACGGCGAGGCCATGCGCTTGGTTGACTGGCCGACGGTGGCCGCCCGCGTGCGCCGGGTCGACGGTGTCGTCGCTGCCGCGCCCTTCGTGCACGCCGAGGTCGGGATGACGAACGCCGCCGGCCACGCCGAGTTCGTGATCCTTCGCGGCGTCGAGCCGCGCGCCCCCGGCCCCCCCGTTACGGACCTTCACGCGGCCTTGCGTCGCGGGCAGCTCCGGCTGGGGCCGACGCGCTCCGGCTTGCCGCCCCTCTTGGTAGGGTCGGCCCTAGGGGACCGGTTCGGCTTGGCCGTCGGCGACCGCGTCACTGTTCTTTCCCCCCAGGGCGCAAAACTCTCCCCGTTCGGCGCCTTGGTGCCGAAGATGCAGACCTTCGAGGTGGTGGGCCGCTTCCGCACGGGGATGTACGAGTACGATAACAAGTTCGCCTTCACCACCTTGGCGGCAGCGCAGCAGCTCCTCGGTCTCGGTACCGCCGTCACCGGCCTCGAGGTGCGCGTGCGCGATCCCCTGGAGGCACGCCGCGTCGCCGCGCGGCTCGATCAGGCCCTCGGCTTCCCGTACTACGCGCAAGACTGGACGACGCTCAACGGCCAGCTATTCTCCGCTCTCAAACTCGAAAAGCTTGCCCTCGCCCTCATTCTCCTTCTCATCGTCGTCGTGGCCGCCTTCAACATCGTGTCCACGCTCGTCATGATGGTCACCGACAAGACAAAAGAAATCGGCATTCTCAAGGCGATGGGAATGGGAACCCGGGCGATCCGGCGCGTGTTTCTCCTGCAGGGGTTCGTGATCGGCGCCGTCGGCTCGACCGTCGGCGCGGCCTTGGGCCTGCTCGTGGTTTGGGTTCTTGATCGCTACCGGCTCATCTCGATTCCCGGCGACGTTTACTTCATCGACTATCTGCCGGTGGCCTTCGAATGGACCGATCTCGCCCTGATCCTGCTGGCCGCGTGGACGATTTCGCTCCTGGCTACGATCTATCCGGCGCGCCAAGCGGCGCGTTTGGTGCCGATCGAAGCGATTCGCCACGAATGACGGAGGTCGTGCTCGGCGCCGCCGCGCTCGCCAAGACCTACATCGCGGGCGACGGAAGCCCGGTACCGGTTCTCGTCGACGTGGCGCTCGAGGTTGCCGCGGGGGAGTCGGTCGCGGTCGTGGGCGAAAGCGGCACGGGCAAGTCCACCCTGCTCCATCTCCTCGGGGGCCTCGACCGGCCGAGCTCCGGGGACGTTCTTTGGCAGGGCCACCGGGTCACCGAATGGGACGACGAAACCCTGGCCCAGCGTCGCGCTCGGACGGTCGGCTTCGTTTTCCAATCACATCATTTGCTGCGCGAGTTCACCGCGTTGGAGAACGTCACGATTCCCCAGCTGCTGCTCGGTGTGCCCCCGGCACGCGCGCGGGAACGAGCGCGGGACCTGCTGGCGCGCCTGGGCTTGGAGGCTCGCTTGCATCACAAGCCCGCCCAACTCTCCGGCGGGGAACAGCAGCGCGTAGCGGTGGCCCGCGCCTTGGCCAATCACCCACCGATCCTTTTGGCCGACGAGCCCACCGGAAATCTCGACCCGCGCAGCAGCGACCGCCTCGCGGACCTTCTGTTCGAGGTGCACCGGTACTACAATACGGCGTTGGTAATCGTCACGCACAACGTTCAATTGGCGCGGCGCGCTGACCGCGTCTTGCAGTTGGACAACGGTCGGCTCGTGCCGACGAGCATCGGATCCAGCGCGGCGCTGCCGTCGCCGGTGTAGGGCCATGCGGTGCGAACGCTGCGGCAAGCGGGACGCCACGGTGCATTTCACCCAAGTGGAGGGCGAGGAGGTGGTGCAACGGCATTTGTGCGACGCCTGCGCCGCCGAGCTCAACATCCCGGTCGATCCCGGATCGAGCGCCACCGGCCCGTTGGCAACGTTCCTCGCGCAGCTCGAGGCGGGGCGCGAAACCCGGGGCTCAGAGGCTTGCCCGGGGTGCGGCTTGCGCCTGGTCGACCTGCGCCGCAGCGGCCGCGTCGGCTGCGCCGAATGCTACGACCACTTCGGAGAACACCTTCGTCCGCTGCTACGCAAGCTTCACGGCAGCCTCCAGCACGTGGGCAAACACCCACCCGATAGCCCGGCCTCAGAACTCGATCGCACTGCACGGCTCCTCTATCTACGACGCGATCTCGAGCGATCCATCGCCAACGAGGACTTCGAGCGGGCCGCGGCACTGCGCGATCAGATCCGCCGGCTCGAAGCCGAGCAGACCCCTTGACCATCCTGCTCGCGCCGGGGTAGAAGGAAGCGCGATACGAATGCGCGACACCCTCCACCCTCCCAGCGGCGGTGTGGCCTGGCTCCAAGAACGGAGCCCCATGGGCGACATCGTCGTGTCCACTCGGGTGCGGTTGGCGCGGAATCTCCGCGGTTTGCGTTTCGGTGTGCACGCCGGCGACGGGGACCGAAAGGCCGTGCTCGACCTCGTTCGTCGCGCCGCGGAGGCAACACCGCAACTGCGCGACGGAACCGCTTACCCCGTCGCACAGATGAGTCGGCACGCGCGGCAGTTGCTCCACGAGCGCCACCTCGTCAGCCGCGAATTCGTGGGCGGCGAGCGCGAACCGCCACCGGCTTACGCCGCGCTCTTCCTCGCACCCGAGGAGGCGCTCGGCGCGATGGTCAACGAGGAGGACCATCTCCGGATCCAAAGCTTGGTCAGCGGCCTTCGCATTCGGCAGGCGTGGGAGCTGGCCAACGCGCTCGATGACGCGTTGGCCGCGCAACTGCCCTACGCCTTTCATCCGAGCTACGGCTACTTGACCTCCTGTCCGACGAACGTCGGCACCGGCCTCCGGGCTTCCGTCCTGCTTCACCTGCCGGGCCTGGTGCTGACACAGGAGATTGCGAAGGTTCTTCAGGGTCTCACCGCCGTCGGGCTAACCTTTCGAGGGCTCTACGGTGAAGGATCGGAAGTGATCGGAAACTTTTTCCAAATCTCCAACCAGACGACCTTGGGTCGCTCGGAAGAGGAATTGCTCGAGCACCTGGAACGGACGGTGCGGCAGGTGCTGCAGTACGAACAACGGGCGCGCGGCGTGCTGCTGCGAGACGTGCCTCGGGTCATCGAGGACAAGGTGTGGCGGGCATACGGTTTGCTCCGCTATGCCCGCAGTCTGTCGTTCGAGGAAGCCATGAATCTGTTGAGCGGTGTGCGCCTGGGCGTCAGCCTGAACCTTCTTCCGGGGCCTAGTGTATACGCGCTCAACCAAATCATGATCTTCGCCCAGGCGGCGCACCTGGAGCACCGAGCCGGGCGTGCGCTCGCCCCGGCCGAAACCGACGAGGCCCGTGCGGCGTACATCCGGGAGAGCCTGGAAGCCGCCGAGCGCGCTGCCTCGTAGAGCGCGGCCGCAGGGGCCCAACCCTGCCCAAGTCCGGCAACCGGCATGGTGGAAGGTTAGCCATGAATTACAACTTCACGGATCGCGTGCGGAAGGTGCTCGCGATGGCCCGGGAGGAGGCGATCCGGCTCCAGCACGACTACGTCGGGACGGAGCACATCCTCCTGGGGTTGATCCGGGAGGGAGAGGGTGTGGCCGCGGCGGTGCTGCAGAACCTGTCGGTGAGTCTGGAGGAGATCCAGGCTCGCATCGAGGAGCAGGTCCGCAAAGGCAAGGCGACCATCGCCCTGGGCGAGCTGCCCTACACCTCCCGCGCCAAGAAAGTCCTCGAATACGCCATGGCCGAGGCGCGGGAGATGAATCACTCCTACGTCGGTACCGAGCACCTCCTGCTCGGCCTGCTGCGGGAAGAAAAGGGTATCGCCGCCGAAGTGCTCAACCAGCTCGGCGTTACCCTGGAAGAGGCGCGTCGCCAAGTGCTCAAGCTCCTGGGCACAGAGGCGCCGACCGCGTCGGCTGGCGGCCCCGGCGGGGTGAGTTCGGCGCAGCCGAAGGCCGAAAAGAAGTCGAAGACGCCGGCACTCGATCACTTCTGCCGCGACCTCACGGAACTTGCCCGCCAGGGGGAGCTCGACCCCGTCATTGGCCGCGACGAGGAGATCGAACGCGTCATGGAGATCCTCTCGCGCCGCAAAAAGAACAATCCCGTCCTCATCGGGGAGCCGGGCGTGGGCAAGACGGCCATCGTCGAAGGTCTGGCGCAAATGATCGCCAGCGGGAACTGCCCGGATAGCCTTCGCGATCACCGTGTGCTTGCCCTCGACATGGCCGCCGTGATCGCCGGGACGAAGTACCGAGGCCAATTCGAGGAGCGCCTCAAGGCCGTGATGAACGAAATCGCCCAAAACAAGAACATCATTCTGTTCATCGACGAGCTTCACACGCTCGTCGGGGCAGGGGCGGCTGAGGGCGCGATCGACGCCTCGAACATGCTGAAACCCGCGTTGGCCCGGGGCGAGCTCCAGTGCGTCGGCGCTTCGACTCTGAACGAGTACCGCAAATACATCGAGAAGGACGGTGCGCTGGAGCGGCGGTTCCAAACCGTCATCGTGGACCCGCCGTCGGTCGACGAGACGATCCAAATCCTCAAGGGCTTGCGTCGCCATTACGAAGATCACCATCGCGTCGTCATCCCGGACGAGGTGATCGAGGCGGCTGTCAAGCTCTCGGAGCGATACATCACCGACCGGTACCTGCCGGACAAGGCCATCGACGTCATCGACGAGGCGGGTGCGCGGGCCCGCCTGGCTACGCAGGTGCCCCCACCCGACATCGCAGACTTGAAACGTCAGCTCGAAGAGCTTGGCGAGAAGAAGGACGAGGCCATTCGCAATCAGGACTTCGAGCGCGCCGCCGAGCTGCGCGATCAGGAGCGCGAGTTGCAGCGGCGCATTCTCGAGCGCGAGCGTGCCTGGGAAGAGGAACGGCGCACGCGGCGGCCGGTGCTCACCGTCGACGACGTCGCCTTCATCGTCTCGCGTTGGACGGGCATCCCTGTGACTCGGCTGCGCGAGCACGAGACCGAGCGCCTCGTCCACATGGAGGACGAGTTGCACAAGCGCGTCGTGGGTCAGGATCACGCCATTCGCGCCATCGCACGCGCCATTCGACGCTCGCGGGCCGGACTCAAGGATCCGCGTCGCCCGATCGGCACCTTCCTCTTCGCCGGTCCCACGGGCGTCGGCAAGACGGAGCTTGCGCGAGCCTTGGCCGAGTTCCTCTTTGCCGACCGCAACGCGCTCATTCGCGTTGACATGAGCGAGTACATGGAGAAATTCTCCGTGTCGCGCCTCATCGGTGCGCCGCCGGGCTACGTCGGCTACGAGGACTCCGGGACGCTCACCAAGGCCGTCCGCCGCAAGCCCTACAGCGTGGTCCTTTTCGATGAGATCGAAAAGGCGCACCCGGACGTGTTCAACATCCTCCTTCAGGTGCTCGACGACGGCCAACTAACGGACAACTACGGACGAGTCATCGACTTCAAGAACACCGTCGTCATCTTGACGTCGAACCTGGGGGCGCGCGACATCGGACGCGGCAAGGCCCTGGGTTTCCATGCGCCCGATCAGCAGTCGATGATCGAGGCCATGGAGCAGAAAATCATGGACGAGATCCAACGGGCGTTTAACCCGGAGTTCATCAATCGGCTGGACGATATCATCATCTTCCATCCGCTGACCCGGGAACAGATCGGGCAGATCGTCCGCAATCTGCTACAAGAGGTGCAGCAACGGCTGACGGAGGAGCGGATCACGCTCAAGCTCACAGATGAAGCCGTGAGCTTCCTCATCGACCACGGCTACGACGAAAAATTCGGCGCTCGTCCGATTCGGCGGGCCATCCAGCGGTACGTGGAGGACCCGCTCTCGGAAAAGCTGCTGCTGGCCGAGTTCGGTCCGGGGGACGAGATCGAGGTGGGCGTCAGCGAAGACGGCAAGTCCCTCTCGTTCCGCGCCCTGTCGTCGTCAAAGGCGGGATGAGCCGCGCGTCGACCCTGGGAAGGGGGACAGGGAACCCTTCCCGGGGCCGACGTGTGTTTGAACGCAATCGGGTCGACATGGTCTCATGCGCGGTTGGAGCCGCTGGCTCGCGGTCGTAAGCGTCGCCGTCGGTGTGTCCGGCGCCCGAGCGCAGGCGACGGATGCGCGCCCGCCCGTGACGGTCGACACCCTCCTCGTTGTGGGCAATCGGCGACTCGACGACGCGGCGGTGCGTGCGCTCGCCGGGCTCGCGGCGGGGCAGCGGATCGGACCGGCCGAGGTGACGGCCGCGTTGCGGCGTCTCATGGCGAGCGATCAATTCGATTACGCGGCCGTCTATGCGGAACCCACCGCCCCCGGGCGCGCCCGCCTGTGGATCACCGTCGTGGAACGCCCCCTGGTCGCGGCCTGGGAGTTCGAAGGTCTGGCGCACGTCCGCCCCGCCACCGTGCGGGATACGCTCCGCCTCCAGCCGGGTCAGCCGCTTAGCCCGACCCGCGTGGCCCGAATTGAGCAAACAATCCGCGCTCTGCTGGCCAAACGCGGCTATCCGTTGGCGCACGTCGACACCCTTTGGCGCCCGGCGCAGGCGCCGGGGCAGGTTCGGGTCGTGTTCCGGGTGGTGGAGGGGCCGCCGCTCGCCATCGCCGACGTCAAGTTCGTTGGCAACCGCGCGTTTTCCGACGAGCGACTCGCGGGTGTGCTCGCGACCAAGCCGGAAGGCTTTTGGTGGTTCCGCACCGGGCGGCTCGATCGCGAGCGCTTGCGGCAAGACCTCGCCGAGCGTCTGCCGGAGTTCTATAGCCGTCATGGCTACTTGGATTTCGTCGTGCGCCGCGACACCGTGCTCGTCGACTCGATCAGCGGCAAAGCTCGCCTGATCATCGAAGTGGACGAAGGGCCGCAGTACCGCTTGGGCGAATTCCGCATCGAAGGCAACACGCGCTTCCCGACGGACGTTCTGGCTGGGTTCTTCCTGCAGCGGCCCCGAAGCCTATTGGGCATCTCGCTCGGTACGGGGGCCGAACGGCAGAGCGGGGAAATTTTCGACCGCGTGGCGATGGACGCGGCGCTCCGCCGGGTCCAGCAGCTTTACACGAACGAGGGGTATCTGTACGCCCAAGTTGAGCCCCGCATCATCAAAGTTGCACCCAGCTGGCCAGGCGAAGCGCCGCGCGTGGACGTGACCTGGATCGTGCGGGAAGGCAACCCCTTCTACGTCCGGTACGTTCTCGTTCGTGGCAACACGTACACCCACGAGTCCGTTATTCGGGACCGAATCGTCCTTCTTCCGGGCGACGTCTACAGCGAAGACCGTCTCGTCCAGAGTTACCAGGCGATCGCGGCTTTGGGGTACTTCGAAACCCCTCTTCCCACGCCGGAAATCTTGCCCGATCCGCAGCAAAGCGTGGTCGACATCGTCTTTCACGTGAAAGAGAAGCAGACCGGCAGCTTGAGCTTCGGCACGACGATCGGGGGGTACGCGGGTGCGGGGTTGGCCGGTTTTCTCGGCTACAGCCAGCCCAACCTGTTCGGCAAGGGCAAACAGGCCGAGCTTCGTTTGGAGTACGGCTTCAATCGGACGTCGTTTTACCTCTCCTACAGCGATCCTTCGATCCGCGATAGCCGATACTCGGGCAGCTTCAGTGCCTTTCACACGGACGATCGCTACCGCGGGTTTACCTTCGACGAGGGTCGGTACATCCGAACGGGGCTATCCCTTCAGTTGGGGGTGCCGGTGTTTAACCTCCGGTGGACGCGCGCCTTCGTCGGCTACGCCTTAACGCACTACCGTTACGAAGTCGCGGACACCGCGGGTTGCGCCACGAACATCTTCTGCCAACCCTCGGCGCTGGCCAGCAGTCTATCCCTTGGGCTTACGCGCGACACGAAGAACCACCCGCTGTTCCCAACGGCCGGCGCGCGGCACTCGATCAGCTTGGCGCAGTACGGTGGTCCGCTTGGGGGGCAAGGGAACTTCCAGAAGTTGTTGTTCGAGGGGCAGTGGTGGGTGCCGGTCGGGCAGTTCGGTGGGGGCGGGGTCGGTTCCCGCCCGATCCGTACGGCGCTGGGTTTGCAGATCCGCACCGGGGCCGTCTTTGGCGACGCCAGCCGCTTCCCGCTCGAGCGATTCTTCCTCGGCGGCGTCTTGCGAGGTGAGCCGCTCCGGGGGTACGACGAACTCGAAATCACCCCCGACGGTTTCGTCGATCGGCAAGACCGCACCTTCCCCAGCATCCAGCGGCTGGGGGATGCGTTCCTCACCACCACCGCGGAATTCGCGGTGCGGTTGAGCGACAATCTTTCGGTGTCCGTGTTCGGTGACGCCGGAAACCTTTGGCGCGACCCCGGGCAGATCAACCCGCTGCGACTTTTCCGCAGCCTCGGGGTAGGAGCGACCATCGTGACCCCGTTCGGCCCGCTCGGTTTGGACTGGGCCTACGGGTTCGACAAGCCGAACCCGGGCTGGAAGCTCCACTTCAAGCTCGGGAACATCTTCTAATCGAACAAAAAGGAGAGCAATCGATGCCGCGTTGGACGTGGAGCGTGGCCGCCGCGATCTTGGGCGGTGCCTGGATGACCTCGGTCGGCGCCGCCCAAGCGCCGAACCGGATCGGTTTCGTCAACACGCAGCGGTTGCTGGCGGAAGCACCCGGCGCGCAGGAAGCGCAGCGGACGTTCGAAACCGAGATGCGGCGTTTCCAGGCTCAGGTGGACTCCCTAGAAAACGAACTGGAACGTCTTCGGGCGGATTTTGAGCGCCAGCAGTCCGCGTTGACGCAGGCAGCGCGGCAGCAGCGGCAGGAAGAATTGCAACGCAAATTCAACGACTTCCAGCAGCGAGTGGCGCAGATCGAGCAGCAGGCACAACAGCGGCGGCAGCAGCTGCTCGAGCCTGTGACTCGGCGCATCGGCGAGGCCATCGAGCAGGTGCGCCGGGAGGGCAATTACGCGTTGATCCTTGACGCGGCGAGTGGGGTGATCGTCAGCGCCGATCCCGCGCTCGACCTGACAAACCAAGTGCTGGCCAAGCTGCGCCAGACGACGCCGGCCAGCAGCAACCGCCCCTCGAGCTGAGAGACCCTGCGCCGACAGGTCCTTGGCCTCGCCGGCGCAGGGCTCTAACTTCGTGGCGGCATGGTGCCGGTGACAGAGCTCGCGGCGCGCGTAGGCGCCGAGCTGCGAGGGCGGTCGACTGTCGCGATCAACGGGGTGCGGTCGCTCGAAACGGCCGGACCGACGGACTTGTCGGTGCTGGCCTCGGCGCGCTATCTCGACCTGCTCCCACGATCCCGTGCGGGCGCGGTGTTGGTCCGAAGCGATCTGGTTCATCGGCTTCCGAACGATGAGCGGGCCTACCTCGTCGTCTCGGACGTCCATCGGGCCTTAGCCGAAGTGCTGGATTGGATCGTGCCGCCGCCGCCGTCGCCGTCGCCCGGGGTGCATCCAACGGCCGTGCTTGGGCGCGGCGTCGACATCGATGGCACCGCATACGTCGGGCCATACGTGGTCATTGGCGACGAAACGCGCGTCGGACCGCGGACGCGGATTCACGCCCACGCGGTCATCGGGAGTCGATGCCGTCTCGGCGCCGACTGCGTGGTTGAGCCCCACGCGACGATCCACGATGACGTGGTCCTTGGCGATCGCGTCATCGTCCAAAGCGGTGCGCGCATCGGTATGGAGGGGTTCGGCTACGCAGCGACGGACAGCGGGGTGCGGCGTCTTCGTCACGTCGGGGGGTGCGTTCTGGAGGACGACGTGGAAATCGGGTGCAACGCGACCGTCGCCCGGGGATCCCTTGGCGAGACGCGCATCGGCCGGGGTACGAAGATCGACAACCTCGTGCATATCGCGCACAACGTGCGGATTGGCGCGCGTTGCTTTCTGGCCGCGCAGGTGGGCGTCGCCGGAAGCACGACGATCGAAGACGACGTCATCATCGGCGGGCAAGCGGGGATCGCGGGGCACGTGGTCATCGGGGCTGGGGCGCGGGTGGGCGCGCAGGCCGGCGTCACGAACTCCGTATCGCCCGGTGTCGCCGTCTCCGGCTATCCCGCGCGACCGCATCACGAGGCGTTGCGCGCCCAGGCGGCGTTGTTTCGCCTGCCCGAGCTGGTGCGGCGGTGGCGACGAACCCTCGGATCCTTGACCGACGGATGACGCCGGTCCAAGCAACGCTTGCGCGCGAAGTCGACGTCGCCGGCGTGGGCATCCACACCGGCGAATTCTCCCGCCTCCGGCTCCGCCCGGCGCCGCCGGACACGGGTCGCGTGTTCCGGCGCGTCGACGTGACCCCGCCGGTGGAGATTCCAGCCACCGTTGACTTCGTGGTCGATACGGAGCTCTGCACCACGCTCGGCCGCGGCGAAACGCGGGTCCGAACCGTCGAGCACCTGCTCGCCGCCCTCGCCGGCGCCGACATTGACAACGTGGTTCTGGAGATCGAAGGGCCAGAGGTGCCCGCGCTCGACGGCAGCGCGCAACCCTTCGTCGACCTCTTGCGGCAGGCCGGTCGTCAGGACCAGGATCGTCCTGCGCCCATGTTGACATTTGGAGAGGCGGGCGGCCTGGAACACAGCGAGGCACGCTACGCCTGGCTCCCTGCCGACCGCTGGACGATCTCTTGCGCGGTCGAATTCGACCATCCGTGCATCGGCCGCCAATTCGCCTCCTTCACGATCGACCCAGAAACGTTCGGTCGCGACGTGGCACCGGCGCGCACGTTCGGCTTCCTCCGCGAGGCCGATGCATTGCGGCAACGCGGCCTAGCGCGGGGCGCGTCCACCGCCAACACGCTCGTGCTCACGAACGATGGCCTCCACCCGGAGGTCCACCTTCGTTTTCCGGACGAGTTCGTGCGGCACAAGTTGCTGGACCTTGTCGGCGATCTGGCGCTCGCCGGCCGACGGATCCGCGGCCACATCGTCGCCGATCGCCCCAGTCATCGCGCCAACATCGAACTTGTTCGCGCCGCGTTGCGGGCTACGCGACCCCGAACGCCAGTGTTGGATGCGCGCGCCATCCTCCGACGCTTGCCCCATCGTTATCCTTTCCTTCTTGTCGATCGCATCGTCGAGGTCGAGGAAGGCCGGCGCATCGTCGGCATCAAGAACGTCACCATCAACGAGCCGTTCTTCGTGGGGCACTTCCCTGGGCATCCCATCATGCCGGGAGTGCTCCTCGTCGAGGCCATGGCCCAGGTGGGCGGCGTTCTGCTCCTCGATTCTCTCGGCCAGCCTGACGACAAGGTCGTCTATTTCCTGGCTCTGGACAACGTGCGTTGGCGCCGGCCCGTGGTCCCGGGCGATCAAATTCGTTTCGAATTGGAGGTCATTCACATCCGGGGGACCACCTGCAAAATGCGCGGCGTCGGCACCGTCGACGGCCAGCGAGTGGTGGAAGCCGAGATGATGGCCAAAGTGGTGGACCGTTAACCGTCGAGGCAACCGTGCATCGACCGCAAATGCGCAGCCCGTCCCTTGCGGACGTCGATTCGCTCGAGCTTTCGGAGTTGCTTGAAACCGAGCTGACGCTCGACGTCGAACTGCACGAAGACACGCGGATTCATCCGACCGCGATCGTCGACCCGCGAGCGGAGCTGGATGTTGGCGTGGAAGTCGGGCCGTACACCGTCATCGGTCCGAACGTCCGCGTGGGCGCCCATACGCGCATCGGCCCCCACGTGCTCATCGAACGCGACACGATCATCGGCGCGCATTGTCGGATCGCCAAGGGGGCAGTGCTCGGCACGGACCCGCAAGATCTGAAATATCGCGGCGAGCCGACCAACCTCGTCGTCGGTGACCGGACGACGATCCGTGAGTTCGCCACGCTCAATCGGGGCACGGCGGCCCGCGGCACGACGAGCGTGGGCTCGAATTGTTTGCTTATGGCTTACGTCCACGTGGCGCACGATTGTGCCATTGGGGATCACGTGATCCTGGCCAACGCCGTGAATATGGGTGGCCACGTGATCATCGACGACTGGGCCGCGATCGGCGGGATGACGGCGATCCATCAGTTTGTGCGCATTGGCACGCATGCCTTCGTGGGTGGCGCCTCGCGGGTGGCCAAGGACGTGCCGCCGTACGTCCGCGCTGCGGGAAGCCCGTTGGAGTTGTACGGTCTCAACACCGTCGGGCTCCAACGCCGCGGGTTTCCCGACGACGTTCGGCGCGAGCTTCATCGCGCCTATCGCCTATTCTTCGCTTCGAGCTACAACATCTCCCAGGCGATGGAGCGGGCGCGCCAAGAGCTGCGCCCCCTGCCCGAGATTCAAATCTTCTTGGACTTCATTGCACGCAGTGAACGGGGCGTCTAGCTCGCATCGGGTTCGGGTTGGCGTGGCGGGGGTGGGCGTTCTCGGCTACCACCACGCGCGGCTGTTGTGCCAATTGCCCGTCGCCCAGGTGGTGGGCGTGTACGACCGGCGGGCGAACCGCGCCGCCGAGGTCGCTGCGGAGCTCGGCGTCGTTGCATTTCCCTCCCTCGAGGCGTTGATCGAAGCTGTCGATGCCCTGATCGTTGCCGTGCCCAGCACGGCGCACCGCGCGGTGGCCGAACCGGCCCTCGCCGCCGGTCGCCACGTGCTCGTTGAAAAGCCGCTGGCGGCGCATCCGGACGACGCTCGAGCCTTGGTGGACATGGCGCGGGCGCAGGGCGTGGTGCTGGCCACCGGGCACGTGGAACGCTACAATCCGGTCTTGCGCGCGTGCACCCCGTGGCTCGAGCGGCCGCGATTCATCGAATCGCATCGATTGGCTCCGTTCACGCCGCGGGGAATCGACGTCGATGTCGTGCTCGATCTCATGATCCACGACATCGATTTGGTACTCCATCTCGTCGGCAGCCCCGTGGCGCGGGTCGACGCCGTCGGGGTTCCGGTTCTCACCTCGCAGATCGACATCGCCAACGCACGAGTAACCTTCGCCAACGGAGCGGTCGCCAACATCACGGCGAGCCGCGTGTCGCGTGAGCGCTTGCGGAAGCTTCGCCTGTTCCAGCCCTCGGGTTACTTGAGTTTGGACTTGGCGCGAGGCTGCGGCGAATTCCTCCGTTTGCGCGACGCGGCCGGGCACCGGCCGGCGGATCCCGCCGACTGGCTTGAACGTCACGAGATCCGCAGCGACGGCGTCGAGCCGCTGCGCGGCGAACTCGAAGCCTTTCTGCAGGCGGTGCTCGGCGACCCGAGCGCTCCCGTCGTGCCCGGCGAGGCAGGGCTGCGGGCCGTCGAAGTTGCCTGGGAGATCGCTAGCGCCATCGATCGTGCCCGACCTCTGCTGGAAGGCAGATGAAATGCGTCGCCCGATGCCGGTACCCGCGCTCGTCTTTCTCCTCCTCGTCGTTCTTGGCTTGATTGTTTGGTTGGGACGATTTCAGTAGAGGCGGGGTGGTGAAGGTTCTTCTCTCCGCGGGCGAACCGTCGGGCGACGTTGCCGGGGCCGCCGTGGCGCAAGCGCTACGTCGACGCTGGCCCGATGTACAGCTGCTCGGTCTCGGCGGACCCCGCATGGCCGCGGCCGGTGTCCAGCTCCTCGCCGATCTCGGTGATCTCGCGGTGTTGGGCTTGGTGGAGGTGCTGGGTCGCCTACCCTTTTTTTGGAGCTTACGCCGGCGACTGCGAACTCTCCTGGACGTCGACCCACCGCACCTGGTGCTCCCCATCGATTACCCTGGCCTCAACCTCTGGTTGGCCGAGCAAGCGCACCGCCGTGGCGTGCCGGTCCTCTACTACATCGCGCCCCAGGTCTGGGCGTGGCATGCGCAGCGTCTGAAGCGGATTGCCCAAGCGGTGGACCGCCTAGCCGTCGTCCTCCCTTTCGAGGAAGGTTTCTTCCGCCGCGCCGGCGTACCGGCGGTGTTCGTGGGCCACCCCTTGGTGGATCGGTTGGCCGATTACCCGCGCGAATCCGCGACCGGGAGCGCATCGATCCTGGCGTTGCTACCAGGCTCTCGAGCGCAAGAGGTGCGGCGGCATTTGCCGCTGATGATCGAAGCCGCCGCCCGAGTGGTGGCCCGTTGCCCGGCAGTGCAGCCACGGGTCGCCCGGGCACCTGACGTTCCCGCGTCGTTGTACGCCGGAACGCCGTACCCGCTAGAGAACGATGCAACCGCCTTGCTGCGCCGGGCGCGGGCGGCCATCGTCAAGTCCGGTACCAGTACGTTGGAGGCCGCCTTGCTTGGCGTTCCCTTCGTCGTCGTCTACCGCCTCCATCCTTGGACGTTCGCCTTGGCCCGCCGGCTCGTCCGTGTGCGCCATGTCGCGCTGGCCAACCTTATCGCCGAGGCGAGGATCGCCCCGGAGTTCCTCCAGAAAGACGCGAACCCGGAGCGCCTCGCGGACGCGGTGCTGCCCCTTCTCGGTGCCACCCCCGAGCGGGCGCGCATGCTCGAGGCGTGGGAACGAGTCCGTTCCCGCCTCGGCCCTCCCGGGGCGGCGGATCGCGTTGCGGATTTGGCCGCCGAGCTCCTTGCCGCGCGATGACCGACCGACGCTCCTCCTGGGTCGTCGCCGTCGGCGGTCCCGTGGTCACGGCCTGGCTACGAACGGTTCGGTTTCGCGTTGTGGCCGGCCAGACGGCGTGGGATGAAACGTGGGGCCGGCGCCGACCGGCGCTTTTCCTGCTTTGGCATGGGCGGCTGCTGCCTTGCGCTTTTTTCCATCGGTACCGCGGACTGGCTACGCTGATCAGCGAGCATCGGGACGGCGAACTCATCGCGCGGCTGGTGCAGCGCTGGGGATACACAACCCTCCGTGGATCGAGCACGCGGGGCGCCGCGGCCGCGTTGCGTCAGGTGCTCCGATCCCTCGGGGCAGGGCAGGCGGTGGCCGTAACCCCGGACGGACCCCAAGGACCGCGAGAGCACATCAAACCGAACATTTTGCTCGCCGCCCAGCGCAGCGGCGCCCCGATCGTCCTCGTCACCGCGGGGGCTCGCCATGGGCTCTGGTTCGAGAGCTGGGATCGCTTCCTCGTACCGTTGCCCGGAACCCGAGCGGCCGTGGCGTACGACGGCCCCTTTTTCCTACCGTCATCCCTTGACGAAGAGGAGCTGCGTCGATGGAAGGAATTCTTGGAAGCGCGTCTGCGCTCGCTTACCGACCGGGTCGATGCCGAGGCATAGCTTGCCGACGGATGCGTGGTGGACGCGTGTCTTGGAGCCTCTCTATCGCCAAGGACTCAACCTCCATCGCGCCGCCTACCTCCACGGTTGGCTTCCACGTCGACCGGGCGCCCTGCCCACGGTTGTCGTCGGCAACCTTCGGGTCGGCGGCACGGGCAAAACGCCGCTGGCACGTTGGTGGGCGGAATGGCTCGCCGACCGCGGGGAGCGACCCGCGGTTGTCGTCCGCGGTCACGCCGATGAACTGACCTGGCATCGAGAGCGCACGCCACCGATCCCGGTGTTCGCCGATCGTCGGCGTCACCGCGCCCTTCGGCGTGCCGCCGCGTGGGGTTGCACCGTGGCGGTGCTCGACGATGGTTTCCAGCACTGGCCCCTAGCCCCGACCGTCGCCCTGCTGGTCGTCGCCGCCGAAGACGGTGCCGCGCCGGGGCCACTCCTTCCTCGCGGGCCCTGGCGGGAAGGACCCGAGGGCTTCGCCCGAGCCGACGCGATTCTCATCTCCCGGAAAACGGCTTCGGTTGATCAGGCACGACGCGTCGCCGACGCATTGAAGGAACGTTGGCGTCGCCCCGTCGCTCTCGTCGCCCTGCGGCTGACGATCACGGGCCCGAGGCCGCTTGCCCCCGACGAACCGCTGGCCGCTCTCGCCGGCCTCGCGACGCCGGAACGGTTCGTCGCGCAACTTGAAGCCGCGGGCTACCGCATCGAGCGCGCCTGGGTGCGCCGCGACCATCACCGCTATCGTCCCACCGAAGTCGCCCAGATCCTTCGGGAACTTGGCGACCGCCCTCTCGTCACCACGGCCAAAGACGCCGTCAAACTCCGCCGGTGGTGGCCCGTGGCGCGCCCCTTGTGGGTGGCGGATCTCGCCCCGGTGCCCGAGGACGGGTGGGCCGCGGTGGAAACCATCGTAGCGCATCGGTTGGCCCTGAACCGCGCCGATTTCGGGCCATGGAAATCGTCGTAGCCGCGGTAGGGCGTCCTGGGAGTCTTTGGGCGAAAGCCCTTGACGAATACGAGCGCCGACTCCGACGGTACCTTCGGTTTCGCGCCGTCGCTGTGCGTGAGGCATCGGGCCATCGCCGTCCCGAGGAGCTCCGCGCCGTCGAAGCGAAACGCCTGCTTGCTGCCCTCCCGGCCGACGCGACCCTTATCGCCCTTGAACCCTCGGGTGTCCTCTGGACGTCGGAACGCTTCGCTGCCGAGCTGCGTCGCTGGCTCGAGCGCGGACGACCCGTGGCCTTCGCGCTCGGAGGCGCCCACGGTCTCGGCGAGGCCGTGCGTCAGCGTGCCCATGCGCACCTGTCCCTTTCGCCGATGACCTTCCCCCACGACTTGGCACGGCTGGTGCTCACCGAACAGATCTATCGCGCCTTGACCCTCTGGCGCGGCGAGCCGTACCACAAGTGACGCCTTGGCGTCGGCCGGGGAAACGCGCATCATTTCTCCCATGCCGCTGACCATCCATCCGCTGCCGCTCAGCGGCAACCGGTTCACCCGCGCGTACCTGCAGCGCGATCCCCGCGCGTTGGCCGTCCTGGGTGTCGATCCTTACCAGCCGGAGGAATTCGATCGCCGCGCCGAGGCGATCGAACGCGAGTTTCCCCGGGAGCGCCGCGAGCGCATGGCGACCTTCCTCGAACCGGTCGGTTCGAAGGCGCAGGACGCCTTGCGCCGTTGGGTGGAAGAGGGTGGCGCCATGGTCACCACCGGGCAACAGCCGGGGCTCTTCGGCGGCCCGTTGTATACCGTCTACAAGACGGTCGCCGCCCTCGCGCTGGCGGCGCAGCTGGAGGCTCGCTGGCAACGGCCGGTCGTCCCCGTGTTCTGGATCGCTTCCGAGGATCACGACTGGGACGAGGTGGCCACCGTGCACCTGCTCACGCCCGAGGGACGTCCGCTCCCCGTCGTCGCTCCGCCCGCCGATGCCGTGCCGCGGCCGCTCGCGGAGCGGCCTTTCGGCGCGAGCCTCGAGACAGCCGTAGCGACGGTGACCCATCTTATTGTAGAACAACCGTTTGGCAACTCTTTGCTCGAATCTCTCGCGGACGCCTACCGGCCGGGGCGCACGCCCGCCGAGAGCTTTCGCCGCTGGTGGGCATGGTTGTGGCGAGAGACGCCCCTATGCCTTGTCGACGCAGCGCATCCCGCGTTAAAGGCGGCGTCGCGGGCGGTGCTGCGCGCCGAAGCGGAGCGGGGGGCGGAGCATGCCCGGCGGCTGCGGGCCCACGCGTACACGCTTCGCGCGGCTGGCTTCCGTCTCCAAGTGGGTCTGCCGCCGCACGCTTCCAACCTCATGTACCACGGTCCCGATGGCCGGGAGCGGCTGTACCGACGCGACGGCGAGTGGGTGGCGGCGCGGAGCGGCACGCGTTTGTCGTTGACGGAGCTGCTTCGTCTGATCGAGGAAGCGCCGGGCGTGTTGAGCCCAAACGTGTTGCTCCGGCCCATCGTCGAGCGGGCGTGTTTGCCGACGGTCGCCTACGTTGCCGGCCCTGCCGAGCTCGCCTACTATGCACAGCTGCCCCCTCTTTACGACGCGTTCGATCTGGTCCTACCGGTCCCGGTGCCGCGGTTGTCGGCGGTGCTCGTCTACCCTGACACGGCGCGCGAGCTGATCCAGCTCGGACTCCGAGTGGAAGAAGCGCTCGCCCCGGAACCGATGGCGCGGAGGTGTTGGGCCGAGCGAAATGCGCCGCGCAGCGTACAGGAGCGTTTGGGTGCCCTTCGCCGCAGCCTTGTGGCTGGCTACGACGACCTGGCCGACGCGGCCCGCACGATCGACCCGAATCTAGGCGCTGCGATCGCACGGCTGCGCAACCGCGCCCTCTGGACGACGACGGAGGCGGAACGATCCATCCTGCGGCATTGGGCGCAACGCCAGCAGGATGCGCTCCGGCGTTTGACGCGAGTACGGGCTGTGTTGCGCCCACTCGACCAACCCCAGGAACGGGTACTCAGCCCGCTTCCGTTTCTCGCTCTTGACGGCCCGGACCTGCTGATCCGGTTGCGGTCCGCGGCGACCTGGCCGCCGCTTGCATGAACGCAAGGGTCCCATCCGACCGAGCACCGGTCGAGGTCGCGTTGGCGAGGCCTACGACGCGGCAGCGCCACGGCTCCGTATTTGTCGCGTCGGGAATCCTGCTATCGCGACTGTTCGGATTGCTCCGCGAGAGCGTGATGGCGGCCTTTTTCGGAACGACGATCTACGGCGACGTCGTACGTGCGTCCCTTCGGATGCCCAACGTCCTCCAGAACCTGCTCGGTGAAGGGACGCTGAGCGCATCGTTCATTCCCGTGTATTCGGAACTCCTCGCGCAAGGACGCAAAGAGGAGGCTGGTCGATTGGCGGGCGCCGTGTTCGCGCTGCTCTTGGCGGTGGCCGGTGCGATCGCTGCGCTCGGAGCGCTGCTTGCTCCGCTCCTCACGACGATCTTCCTACCGGGCTTCACCGGCGAGCGGCGGGAGCTGACGATCGCCGCTGCGCGGTGGATTTTCCCGATGACCGGCGTCCTCGTGCTCTCCGCGTGGGCGCTCGGCATCCTCAACAGCCGTCGACGCTTTTTCCTTCCGTACGTTGCGCCCGTGCTCTGGAACGCTGCCATGATCGCGACGTTGCTTTTCTTCGGTGGGATCCTCCCACCGCGCGATCTTGTTCTGGCATTTGCGATCGGCGCGCTCGTCGGGGGGATGCTGCAATTCGCCGTTCAGCTTCCGTGGGTGCTACGATTGGAGCCCCACTTGCGAGTCCGCTGGGACCTGCGCAACGAAGCGGTTCGGACCGTCGTCCGCAACGCCACCCCGGCGATCGCGGGACGCGGGATGGTTCAAATCAGCGGCTACGTGGACCAGGTCCTCGCCAGTCTCCTGGCCGCCGGCGCGGTGGCGGCTTTGGGGTACGCGCTTACCCTGTACTTGCTCCCGGTGAGCCTCTTCGGCATGTCCGTCGCCGCGGCGGAACTACCGGAGCTGTCGCGGCAGCGACTCGGCGACCTCGACGCCCTCCGCCGGCGTGCGTCCGAGGGGATCACGCGCATCGCTTTCTTTGCCGTTCCAGCGTTCGTCGCCTACATCACCTTGCCGGACGTGATCGTGGCCACGTTGTTCCAGCGAGGCGAGTTCAATCGCGGCAGCACCTTGTTGGTCGCGGCGACGCTGGCGGGATTGGCCCTGGGATTAATTCCGAGCACGACAACCCGCTTGTTCTCGTCGACCTTCTTCGCGCTCCAGGACCCTCGCACGCCGGCGCGCGCGGCCACGGTTCGGGTACTCGTCTCGGCCCTTCTTGGCTTCCTCCTCATGATCTTGCTCGAGCCCATTCGGATCGGGGCGCGGACGTTCGACTTTGCGGTTTTGGGCGACCTGCGAGTAGCGGGTCAACCTCTCGGCATCGTCGGTCTCGTGCTCGGGGCCAGCGCGGCTGCGTGGACGGAATGGGGGCTCCTGCACCGGGGTCTACGCCGCCGCATCGGGCCCGTGCAGTTTCGTCCCGGTGCCATGACACGCCTGCTCGGCGCCGCCGCCTTGGCGGCCATCGCCGCCCGGCTGTTGCACTTCGTGGCAGGCGCGGCCCCGGAGTTGATCCGGAACCTGGCGACCCTCGCTGCCTTTGGAGCCGTCTACCTCGGCGCCGCGGCGGCCTTCGGCGTCGAGGAGGTGGCGGCGCAATGGCGCCGCTGGCGACGTCCGTAGGCGAAGCGTTCCGCGGACCGCGGCCGTCTCGTCTGTCGTCGACCGCGCCGCGAGCGTGCACCACCGCGCATTGTCTGGGTACCCTTACGACAGGATGGGATCGCCGACTCCGCTGCGCGATAAGATCCGGCGCCTGCCCGACGCGCCCGGTGTCTACCTGTTCCGGGATGCTTCGGGCGAAGTGCTCTATGTCGGCAAAGCCCGTTCGGTGCGCCGTCGGGTCCTTGGTTACTTCCAATCACCGGCGCGGCTTGGCGTCCGCTTGCACGAACTCGTGCGCCGCGTCGCGGATGTCGAGGTCTTCGTCGTTGACAACGAGACGGAAGCCCTCGTCCTCGAGAACACCTTGATCAAGGAGCACGCACCGCGCTTCAACGTGCAGCTCCGGGACGACAAGACGTATCCCTACGTCAAGGTCACCGTCCAGGAACCGTTTCCCCGCGTCCTGGTGACCCGTCGCCTCGAGGACGACGGCGCCCGCTACTACGGCCCCTACACGAACGTGGGGGCACTCCGGCAGGTGCTCGGCTGGATTCGCCAGCTCTACGCTGTGCGCTCCTGCCACTATGCCTTGCCCGATCAGGCACCGGATCGACCGTGCCTGGACTACCACATCGGACGTTGTCGCGCTCCCTGCGTCGGTCTGCAAAGCCGCGACGATTACCGCCGCATGATCGATGGTGTCCTCGACCTTTTGGAGGGCCGGATCGAGGAGGTGGCGACGCGCGTGCGGCGCGACCTGCAAGCGGCGGTGGCGACGCTGGAATTCGAACGTGCCGCGGAACTCCGCGACGTCTTGCGCGGTCTCGAGGCGTTCGCCGAACGCCAACGCGTCGTCGACCCCCGCGGACGCGACCTCGACGTTCTCGGCCTGGCAAGGGACGCCTCGGAGGCGGTGCTGGCGGCGATGCGGGTGCGAGGCGGCCGCGTGGTTGCGCGCGAAGGCCTCTTCTCGACGAACGCGGATGAGGCTTCCGAGAGCGAAATCCTCGACTTATTGGTCACGCGTCTTTACACCGTGCGCTCCTTGCAGCGGCCCGAGGATGTCCCCCCGGTGGTCATCGTGCCTACGGATTTTCCGGATCGTCAACCGTTGGAGCGATTGCTGCGCGAGCGAACGGGCCGGCGCGTTCGTGTCCTGCCGGCAGGGAAGGGTAGGACCCGGGACCTCATCGCCCTCGCGGCGCAGAACGCCCGCCTTCTCCTGTACGAGCGTCGCGCCGACGAACGGACGACCGAGCGCAACGACGGGTCGGAAGCCGTACGCGCGCTTGCCAATCGGCTCGGCCTTCCTCAACCACCGAGGCGAATCGTCGGCTGCGATATCGCGCATCTTCAGGGCCACGAACCGACCGCCGCCGTCGTCGCCTTCGTCAATGGTCGGCCCGACAAGCGCAACTATCGCTCCTTCACAGTCCGAAGCGCCGCGGGAAACGACGACTTCCAATCCATCGCCGAGGTCGTGGCCCGCTACGCGCGGCGGGTGGCCCGCGAGGAATGGCCACGTCCCGACTTGTGGCTTGTCGACGGTGGCCCGGTTCAGCTGCGTGCCGCGCGCGAAGCGCTGGAGGCGGCGGGGTTGGGTGACACCCCCGTGATCGCCCTCGCGAAGCGGTTCGAATGGATCTACCGACCGAGCGACCCCGAGCCTCTACGTCTGCCGCGCAACGATCCCGCCTTGCGCCTGCTGCAACAGATCCGCGATGAAGCCCATCGGTTCGCCCGGCGTCTCCATCATCGCCGGTGTTCTCGGGCCGTTCGGGACACGGCCCTCGCGCAAGTTCCGGGTGTCGGGCCGGTGCGCCTGCAACGCTTGTTGCAGCGCTTCGGATCGCTGGACGCCCTCAAGCGAGCGTCGGTGGAAGAAATCGCGGCCGTACCTGGCATCGGGCGAACGCTTGCTGCCGCCATTCTCGATCACCTTGCGGACCGGGCAGCACGAAGCGATCGCTGAACCACCCTTAGAACGCTCTAGGTGCACGGATTCTGCAATCCATTGCCGTCGTCCGTAACCCCAACCAACGGCCGTCAACCTAAACCGATCCATGCGCGTCGCCGTTCTCCTGGGAGGCACGAGCCCGGAACGGGAGGTGTCCCTTGCATCGGGCTTGGCCGTGATTCGGGCGCTGCGCGAACGCGGGCATCATGTCGTGGCCATCGACACGGCGCGTGGTGTCGTTCCTCCGGACGAGGAGACGCAACTCCTGCCCGAGGGGATCCACGCCTCGCCGCCGGAAACCGTCGAGGCACGGCTGCGGCCCGAGCAGTTGGCGGAACTACCCGAGCTGCGCCAAGCCGATGTCGCGTTTCTCGCGCTTCACGGCGGTGCAGGGGAGGACGGAACCCTCCAAGCCCTGCTGGAACTCCTTCAGGTCCCGTACACCGGCAGTGGACCGCTCGGCGCGGCCTTAGCCATGGACAAGGACGTCAGCAAGCGCCTCTTTCGAGACGCCGACATCCCCACGCTGCCGTGGCGGGTGGTGCGCGCCCCGGACTACCGCTACGATCGCGAAATCGTCGAGGACGTTATCGGTTTTCCCAACGTCGTCAAACCCGCCAATCAGGGATCCAGCGTCGGCCTGACCGTCGTCCACGATCCGCAAGCGTTGGACGAGGCGATCGCGCTGGCCGCGCGCTTCGGCGACGAAGTCATGATCGAGCGCTACGTCCGCGGCCGCGAACTGACCGTGGGAATCGTGGGCGATCAACCGCTTCCGCTCGTCGAAATCCAACCGAAAAAGGGCATCTATGACTACGAGTCGAAGTACACGCCGGGAATGACCGAATACCTTTGCCCGGCCCCCATCGATGAAGAAACCGCGGCGACGATTCAGGCATACGCGCTGCGCGCGTTCCGCGTCCTAAAGATGCGGGGCTTCGGACGCATTGACTTTATCTATGCTCGCGAGCAACCGTACTGCCTGGAGGCGAACGCCTTGCCGGGGCTGACCGCCACGAGCCTGCTCCCGAAAGCCGCGGCAGCCGCGGGATTGAGCTTCCCTGACTTGTGCGAGCGGATTCTGGCCGAAGCGCAGCGCGATTTCGAACGGCGGCAGGCTCAGGCACAGGCACGGAACCGCTCGCCCTGGCCTGGGTTGTAGATGACGTCCCCGCGGAACGTACGGCCGCACCGGTCACGAACGGACGCGCCATGACCTACCGGCCCAACATCGGCACCTCCTTTGGGTTTCGCTTCACCCCAGCGGTGCGGCTCCTACTGCTGGCCAACACGGCACTCTTCGTCACCTCGCTTTTCCTGCGCGACATTGTCTTCTGGCTGGGTCTCGTTCCGAGCGAAGTGACTGCCCGCCCATGGACGCTCGTGACCTACGCCTTCGTTCACGGCGGCGTGGGCCACTTCCTGTTCAATATGCTCGCGCTCTTCTTCTTCGGCATGCCGCTCGAAGAGCGTTGGGGAAGCCGCACGTTCCTTCTTTTCTACGGCCTGGCCGCGCTCGGCGGCGCGTTCGCCTCGTTCCTTTTCCCCAGGACGTTGGTCATCGGGGCCTCGGCAGCGATCTACGGCCTTCTGGTCGCGTTCGCGTGGTACTGGCCGACCGCCCTCATCTACGTGCTCGGCATCTTCCCCGTCCAGGCGCGTTGGCTTGTAATGATTCTCATCGCCTTGACGGTTTTGCTATCCATGACGGACCCCCTCTCGGGTGTGGCCCATCTGGCGCATCTGGGCGGGATCCTGGCAGCGTTCGGATTCCTCTACGGCGAGCGGTGGCGCCTTTTCCGATCGCAGCGGCGGGCACGCCAACGTCACCTGTGGGCGGAGACACTGCGCGGCCTGCTGGCCCGCCATCGACGCGAACATCGACCCACGAGCCCCGGCGACGAACGCCTCTTCGATGAAGTCGATCGGATTCTTGACAAGATCTCTCGTTACGGCATGCAATCCCTGACGCCCGACGAACGCCGCCGCCTGGAGGAAGCCAGCCGACGTCTCGAATCGACGAGGCGTCCTCGCCGCTAACCGGGCACCGTCGTACGTGGCGGCAGGAAACGCCGGCGGCTCACCGGACCCCCGCAGAGATCGACGCAGCATGAGCTCAGAAAACGAGACGCCTAAGAGGGAGCGGCCCCCGGGTAGTCGCCGGAAGGAATCGCAGTGGACAGCCGAGGAACGCGCCGCGATTCAAGAGCGGGCCCGGGAGCTGCGAACGACGGGCAAGATCGACGGCGAAACCGCGGTCCGAGCTGCGATCGCTGCGATGCCAGAATCGGATCGCTCGATCGCCCAGCGAGTTCATAACATCGTGCGGGCGGTCGCACCGTCCCTCACCCCGCGGACGTGGTACGGCATGCCCGCCTATGCAGTCGCCGGCAAGGTCCTTTGCTATTTCACGCCTGCATCGAAATTTCAGACCCGGTACGCGACCTTTGGATTTACGGACGCGGCGCGGCTCGACGACGGCAACCTGTGGCCGGTGGCGTTCGCCCTGAAGGACCTCACCCCGGCCGAAGAGGCAAAGATCGTCGAGCTGTTGACAAAAGCGATCGGCTAGCCGGCGCGAACATGTTTTGTTGGCAGCGCCGCCGCTGCCCGTGACAGGCACCCTGCGCCGTTCCTCCACGGCTCGAAATCCGGCCGAGCCCGGCCGCGCGTAGGTTGACGTACCCTTTCTGACGTGAAGCCCGCTGCCTTTTTCCGCCACGGGCGTCGCGATACCCCAAAGGCATCGAAGGCCCACGCCCACAAACCTCGCTCGTGCGCCGTCCGGGCTCGGCCGCCTGCCGCTGCCCTTTGCGCCGCGGCTCTTGCGCTCGAGCGCTTCTCCTTGTGAGCTCCAACCTACGAGCCCGGTGGCGATGCGAGGCGCGGGGCGAGCGAACGGCCCCGAGCGGCCGCAGTGCGAGCGCCGAGCCCTATACTTCTGCTAATGTGTATTATGTATCATTGTGGTGTGGAAACCTGTGGACCCATTAAGAAGCCCGTCGGCTCAGGGTGCTGGTCCGTCCGGACCTTTCGGCGTCACGTGCGGGAGGTGTCCTGTGCCGCGGCAAGCAAGCGCGCGGCCAGAGGCGCGAGGTCGTCACGAGAAGCGGCAACGGCGGCCACCGCCTCCCGGGCGGGAGCGAACGGGAGACGGGCTAGGGCTTCAAGTGCGGCGGCGCGACGCCGTTGGTGGCGCCGACCGCCGACACCGAAGCGGGCGCGCCGTTCGAGGAGCTGACGAAGCGGCGATACAGCTTCCGGGAGGCGGCTGGCGCCCAAGGCGGCAATGGCTTCCAGTTGGAGAGCGTCGTCGCTATCGTCGCCCGCCAAGCGGGCAAGAAACGGTATCGCAGCCGGTTCCCCGAGGCGGCCCAGGGCGGCGATGGCTTCGCGGCGCACCAGGCGTTCGCGATCCCCGAGGAACTCTACCAGGAGTCGTACGGCGGTACGGCCCCCGACGGCGGACGCCGCCTGGGCCACGGCCGCGCGTACCGACGGTTCCGCATGCCGGGCCAGCGTTTCGAGCCACCGCTGACGCAGTGGCGGCGGCACCTCCGCCCCGGCCAGGGCTTCCACCCATAGCCTTGCCCGGGACCCGTAAGCCTCGCTGGCGATGCGCTCGAGCAAACGGGTTTCAAGCTGCGGCGCCCGCGCGACGGCCGCCACCAGCGCGGCCCGCTCGGACGGCTCGGCCAAGGCGCCGAAAAGCCGCTCGACCACCGGCAAGGCCGTTTCAGAAGCGAACGGCAGAACTTCCCACAAATGAGGCCGCCAGCTCGGGTCGTCCACGGCCCAGGCGACCCAATGGCGAAGGGTGGCCTCATCCATGACCGTCCGGATCGCATGGGAAGCCAATTCCTGGAACGGCCGCCGTCGATCCGGGCGCTGGAGCTCGGAGTGGGCAAGGCGGAGTAGATCGACAACGCGGCGCGTGTCGCCGGTCGCGGTAGCGCGCTGCACCGTCTCCACCCACCGCTGCCACAGGTCGCCGTACTGGGCAATGTTCTCGCACCGCGCAAGGCCGTCCTCAATCGGGGTATCGACCCGGGCTGTCGTCGAGCGGAACAGACCGTACCATTCGTCGGTCGACTCCCCACCGGATGCGGTGGGTGCTGACTCCGCCGTCTGGGGTGTGCCGACCGAAGGCGGTGCCGACGGGTCCTCGACGAGCTGAAAGGCGGCCCAATCGACCGCCTCCCCCTCGCTGTCTGGGGCGGGCATTGGGGTCGCCTCCGCCGGTGACGGTGGCTCGGGGCCGGTAACCGCGTCGGCCGCTGGTCGATAGATTCGCCCGTCGGCGAAGCCCACGAAGATGCCACGCGGTCGGCCGCTCTCGAGGCGTACCTGGACCGTCGCGGGGGCGTCGAGGAGCGCCCGCACCAGAGCGTCCAGATCGGCCCGCTCGGCCTCCGGCGAGAAACCCAGTCGGTCGATGCGAGCGAGAATGCACCGCTGCGCCGCCCGTAAGAGGGCCGGCTCCACACCGCCCACCAGCTCGCCGCGGCGGAAAAAGCCGGTGAAGCGGACCTCGAAGGCCAGGCTGCGTTGGCCGCTATCCCAGCAATCCGCTAGCGCTCGAGCGGCCCGATCGACGCCGTCCGGTTGTCCCTCCAACGCCGCAGCGAACGCCCGAAGGAATGCGACGACCGGCGAGTCGACCATGGTCTAAAGCTTGCCCACCGTGGCCAGCCATCGCAACCGCCAGACCCGCCAGACCGCTTCCCGCACGATCTTACGGGACATCTTGCTTTCGCCGTGGTTGCGGTCCACAAAGACAATCGGAATCTCACCGAGCCGAAACCCGGCCTTCCAAGCGCGGAAGCTCATTTCGATCTGAAAGGCGTACCCGTTGGATTCGACCCGATCGAGGGGCAACGCCTCGAGCACTTGGCGTCGGAAGCACTTGAAGCCGCCGGTCGCGTCGGCAACGGGAAGCCCCGTGACCCAGCGCGCGTACACGTTGGCAAAATAGCTCAGCAGCAAACGCCCCACCGGCCAATTCACGACAGTGACTCGGCCATGCAGGTAGCGCGAGCCGAGAACGACGTCGAAGTGCTGGATGGCCTCGAGGAACTGCGGCAAATGGGATGGATCGTGGGAGAAATCCGCGTCCATCTCAAAGAAAACGTCGTAGTCTCGAGCCAGACCCCAGCGGAAGCCGGTGAGATAGGCCGTTCCTAGGCCGAGCTTGCCCGGCCGATGCAGTACGTGAACCCGTGGGTTGCACTGCGCGAGGCGATCCGCGACGGCGCCGGTGCCGTCGGGCGAGTTGTCGTCAACGATCAGCACGTCGAGGCGCGGGTCCTGCGCGAGGATCGCTGGAATCAGGCGCGGAAGGTTCTCGCGCTCGTTGTATGTCGGCACGATGACGAGGCCGCGCCGCACCTCGAACGGCTCCATCCCCTTGGTTCTCTCTGTCCTCACCGCTAGTGTAGGAAGCGTTGACGTCTCCGGGAACGACGCCGCGAGTACCCCGAGGCCAGCGTGCGGATCCTATACATCGTGAGTGCCTACCCTCGCTACCCCGGCGACGTGATCACGCCGTGGCTCGGAGAGACGATTCGGCGGTTGGGGGACGCCGGCGTCGAGGTCGAGGTGCTAGCGCCGGCCTACCGCGGCGGGGGTGCGACGGTGGTCGACGGTGTGCGGGTACACCGCTTTCGCTATGCCCCGGCTGCCTGGGAGCGGCTGACCCACGAGCAGACCGCGCCCGATCGCGTCCGCGAGCGGCCCTGGTATCTGGCGCTGGTGCCCGCCTACGTCGCCGCGGGTTGCCGGTCGGCAGCGCGGTTGGTGCGATGCCGACGCTTCGATGCTGTGCATGTGTTCTGGCCGGTGCCCCATGCCTTGCTGGGCCGAGCGGCGCAGCGCGCCGCGGCGCTTCCGTTGGTCCTTACGTTCTTCGGTGTGGAGCTGACGTGGACTCGGCGCCACTTGCCCTGGGTACGGCCTTGGCTGCGCCGGTGGGTTCGCCAAGCCCAAGCCGTGACGGCGATTTCCTCCTACACGGCGGAGGAGCTTCGGCGCCTTGATCCGGCCATCCAGCCCGTCATCGTGCCGTTCGGCGCCGCCGTTGCGGGCGAGGCGTTACCGCCGCGGCCGCGACGCGGCCCGGGGCCCTTTCGGGTCCTGTTCGTCGGCCGACTCGTGGAGCGGAAAGGCGTGCATCGCCTCGTCGAGGCGGCGGTCCGCTGGCCGTCCGACGTTGTTGTCGAGGTCGTGGGCGAGGGCCCGGAGCGGCCCCGTCTGGAAGCCTTGGCCCAAGCGCTCCGGGTGGCCGAGCGGGTGCGGTTTCTCGGTCAGGTCACGGCCGAAGAACTCCGGCGACGGTACGCCGAGGCAGACGTGTTCGTGCTTCCCGCCGTGGTGGACGCGAAAGGGGATACGGAGGGGCTCGGGGTCGTGTTGCTCGAGGCATTGGCTGCGGGGTTGCCGGTCGTCGCAAGCGCCGCCGGCGGCATTCGGGACATCGTCGAGCACGAGCGGACCGGATTGCTCGTGCCGCCGGACGATGCGGACGCCTTGGCCGCGGCCGTGGAACGCGTCAGGCGCGACCCGGAGACGGCGGTTCGCTGGGTGGCGTGCGGCCAGGCACGCATCCGCGACCGGTTCGCTTGGCCGCGCATTGTGGAGCGGCTCGTTCACCTGTACGCTTCCCTGCCCCGACCGTGACGCGGCCGCGCATCTGGCACTTTGTCTACGACGATCCGCGCAACCCGTGGGTCGGAGGGGGTGGCGCCGTGCGGGCGTGGGAAGTCTACCGTCGCCTGCAGGAGCGCTTCGAGGTCACCGTTTGGTACGGGGCGTATCCCGGCGCCCGGGCCGAGTGGCGCGAGGGGGTTCGCTATCGGCCGTTGGGCGCGCCCGCACCGTACCCATGGAGCCGTTGGACCTTTGCGCGGGCGGCGAGCCGAAAGCTCCGCGAGGGTGGGTACGACGTGGCGGTGGTGGAGCACTCGCCGTACACACCGTTGCGCGCACCGCGAAATCCCAACGTCGTCGCCGTGGTGCACCATCTGACCGGTCCCACCGCCGAACGGCGATGGGGCGTGGCGCTCGGTCGAATCGTGAGAGGTTGGGAGCGGAGGCAGCTGCGACGGTACGCGGCGATCGCCGCGACGTCGCAAGCGACGGCGCAAGCGCTGGTGCGGCTCGGCGTGCGGGCGCCGATTGTTGTGGTCCCTGCGGGCGTCGACGATGCGTTGTTCGCCATGCCACGTCGGCGGGAGGTCCCCGCGGTCCTGTACATCGGACGACTCGATGCGTTTCAGAAAGGGCTCGACGTGCTGCTGGAGGCGTTCGCCGCAGTGGCTCGGCGTTCCAGCGGGGTTCGTCTTTGGATCGCGGGCCGCGGCCGTGACCGGGCGACGTTGGCCCGATGCGCAGAGGAGCTGGGGATCGGACGACGGATCCGTTGGTGGGGCGCCGTCAGCGAGCGCGGCAAGCGACGTCTTCTCGCACACGCGAGCGTGTTCGTGCAACCCTCGCGTTTCGAGGGCTTCGGGATTGCCGCTGCCGAGGCGATGGCGGTCGGCCTGCCCGTGGTCGCGAGCGCGGTGGATTCCCTGCCCGAGGTGGTGCAACCGCCAGAGGGCGGTCTCGTCGTCCCGCCGGAGGACCCCACCGCTTTGGCGTCGGCGTTGGAACGACTGTTGTGCGATGCCGACTGCCGCCGCGCATTGGGGCAGGGCGCCCGACGAATCGCCGAGCGCTTTCGGTGGGACGCCGTGGCCGATAGCTTCGCGGCGTTTCTCGAAGAGCGGTTGGCCCAACGAGGGAACCCAAACCCATGAAGAATCGTGCATCGTCGCATGCCACGACGAACCCGCCGCCGACCGGCGCTCGCGAGCGTCGGCTGACGGCCTGGGTGGCCGTGGCGATGTACACCGTCGTGGCGCTCGCGCTCTACGCTCCGGCGCTTGCTCCCGGGCGTCAGCTCTTTGGCACCGATTACCTCGCCGGAGGCTACTTCGTGCAAGAGTTCGTTAGTCGCCGGCTGCGCGCGGGTGAGCTGCCGCTTTGGATTCCCCATCTGTACGGGGGATTGCCGATATTCGCGAACCCCGGTAGCACCTACTATCTCCCGCGCCTGGTGCTCGACGTTCTCCTGCCGCCATGGCATGTCCTGCCGGCGCTGTTGGTGTTCCAGTTGGTGGTAGCGGGTTGGGGCATGTACCTGCTGCTGCGCGTGCTGGGGACGAGCGCGTCGGTGGCGTTCCTCGGCGGGCTCGCCTACGAGCTCACCGGAATTCTTGTTTCCGCCACGTACGCCGGCCACGACGGTCGGATGATTGTGGCCTCGTGGGCTCCGGTGGCTTTCGCGGCGGCGCATGCGCTGGCCCGAGGCGACGGGGCGCGCTGGGCGGTGGTGTTGGCGGGCGCCGTCGGCGGCGCGTTGCTCTCTTTTCAAATTCAAAGCGCCTACTACTTGCTCCTGGCGCTTGCGCTGTACGCGACCGGAGTACTCATCGGCGTCGACGCGTGGCGGCAACCCCGCGAACTCCTGTCGCGCGTTAGCCTTGGGCTGGCAGCGGTGGCGCTGGCCTTCGGACTGGCCGCTGTCAATTTCCTCCCGTTCTGGGGGTACATTCCCGAATCACCGCGCGGCATGGCAGGCGGACGGGGTTACGCGTACGCAACCTCGTGGTCGATGCCGCCGGAGGAGACGATCGGCCTCGCCGTTCCGGAACAATACGGAATTTCGGTTACGGACGCCGAAGGACGTTTGCCTTTCGGCGAGTACCGTGGTCGGAATCCCTTTAAGCTGCACACGGAGTACGTCGGTGCTTGGGTGCTCGCGTTCGCGGTCGCCGGCGTCGTCCTGCTGCGGCGACGGCGCGCCGCGTGGGCCTACGGCGGCCTGGCCCTGTTCGCCTTGACGATGGCTTGGGGCGGCCACACTCCGCTCTACCGTCTGTACTACGAATGGCTGCCGGGCGTCCAACGGTTTCGGGCGCCTTCGATCGCTTTCTACCTCGTGTCCTTCGCCCTTGTGGTCGTCGCAGCGCTCGCCGTCGAGGAGCTGCGCCGGATCCCCGGCGACGAGCGCGCTCGCCGTCGCCTGCTGGTGGCTTGGGGCGTGAGTTTGGGCATCGCCGTTCTCGGGTTCCTTCTCGCGAGTGGCAGCGCCGTTCAGGGTTGGGGGCGATTTCTCGTCTTCGGTGCCGTGACCATCGGGACGGGCGTCGCATGGTCCTACGGAACATTGCCGTGGCCCGCGGCCGCGGCGATTTGGGCGATCGTCATCGTTCTCGATCTTGGCGGTGTGGATCGACGGTTCGTGCAGGCGGTTCCGGAACCCGACCAGCTGTTCGCCCCCGACGACGTGGTGGCCTTCCTAAAGGACCAACCGGGGCGGCCGCGGGTCTGGGTCCTTCCGATGGAGCCGATGTACCGCGGTCAGTCGAACTACCTTATGCGCTACGACATCGACCAGGCCGGAGGCGAACACGGCAACCAATTGCAGCGCTGGAACGAGTATGTCGGCGCCGGTCGCGAAACGTACGTGGACTGGCACAACTTCTTCACCCGAGCCGAATTCCTTGACGGAGCGAACATTCGCTTCGTGATTACCGGAGCTCCGATCGCTGCACCAGGCTTCCGGCAAGTCCATCGCGGCAGCGCGTGGGTGTACGAGAACGCGCGAGCGCTGCCGCGGGCCTACGTAGTGGGGCGAGCCGTGGTGGTGCCGCCGGGGCAGGCGCTGCGGCTGTTGGAGAGTGGACGTTGGGATCCGATGCGGTGGGCCACGGTCGAGGGGCCGGGCGCCGCGCCGCTGGCGGGCGGCGGCGGGGGCGATGCCCAGGTCGTGAGGTACGCGCCCGATCGGGTGGAGGTCACGGTGCGCGCTCGGGGCCCCAGCCTGCTCGTCCTCGCGGACAATTGGTATCCGGGATGGCAGGCCCACCTCGACGGGCGGCCGGTGCCGGTCGTGCGAACCAACCACACCTTCCGCGGAGTCTACGTCGACGCTGGCGCGCATCGGGTAGAATTCCGGTTTCGTCCGACGTCCGTGGTCGTTGGGCTAACGGTCTCGGTGGCAGCGTTCGTGCTATGGGTGGTGGCGGCGGCGCTGGCATGGGCACGCCGCCGTCGGTGAGGAATGCGCCGCGGTGGCAGCGATGGGTCGGCGGCCTCGTCGCCGCGTCGGCCTTAGGGTTTCTCTTGGTGAACGCGGTGCGACACGGGCGGGAGGTCGCGGCCCACGCGTGGCGGTTCGCGCCGGTGCCGTTACTGGCGAGCCTCGTGCTCCACGTGGCGGTGCTCCTGATCGGTGTGGCGCTCTGGCGCGAGTTGCTGCGACTTCGGTCACTGGATCGGGATGTGGCATATTCTGTTTTGCTTCGGGCATGGGCTTGGAGCAGCGCGGCGCGGTATGTGCCCGGCGCCGTCTGGCAGTTCCTGGCGGCCGGTCTTTGGGCGCGCCCTGCCGGCCTCTCCCTGCCCCGCGTCGCCGGGTCGCTGATCGTTCACACGGCACTGTCGTTGTTCGGGGCTTGCGTCGTCGCCGTCCTCGGAGCGCCGGTGGCGTGGGCTCCTTGGCGTTGGGCGGCGGCGGCCGCGGCCGGAGGCGTCGCCGCGGGCGCCCTCTTTTGGGCGCGGAGGTGTTGGCCCCGCATGGCGCTGCTGCTTCTCGGGCACGTCGGCAGTTGGGTCCTCTACGGCCTGGCGTTCGCCCTGCTCGTTCAGGCCGCTTTGGGGGCACCGACCACGCGGTGGCCCGCGCTCGCAGCGGCGCACGCGTTGTCGTTCGGGGCGGGTCTCCTAGCGGTGCTGGTCCCGGGCGGTCTCGGCGTGCGGGAGGCCGCGCTGTGGGCGCTTCTGGCCACCTGGTGGCCGCCGGGAGTAAGCGCTGCGTTCGCGTTGGTGGCGCGCCTTTGGTCCTTGATCGCCGAGCTGGCGGTGCTTGCCTTGGCGGTTGTGGTCGGTCGTACGGTTATGCGTAATGAATAACTATACGGTTATGGTTCTTTGGGACATTGATGGTACCTTGCTGCGCACGCACGGCGCGGGGCGACGCGCCTTCGTGGCGGCCTTGCGTCCGTGGGTGGGTTGCGTCGACGTGCCCCACGGCCGGACTTGGGCCGGACGCACGGACGCGTCGTGGGTGCGTCTGGTGGCGCGTCGCTGCGGCGTGGCACCCCCGCCGTGGCCCGTGTTCGTTCGTCGTTACCTGCGCGCGTTGCGACGCGAGCTCAGGCAACGACCGGCGGAAGCGTTGCCGGGGGCGTCGGCGTTGGTGGACGCCCTTCGCAACCAGTCGGGGGTATACCAAGCGCTCCTCACCGGCAACCTGCGGCAGGCCGCGGCGCTAAAACTCCGGTCCGCGGGCTACGCACCCGAAGCGTTTCGCAGTGGTGCCTTCGGCGATCGTCCGTTCGCCCGAAGCGCCCTGGCGCGCCGCGCTCGCGCGCGCATCGAAGCCCGCGTCCATGTACGTCCGGAAGCGCGCTGGATCGTCGTTGGCGATACGCCCCGGGATGTCGCGGCGGCGCGGGCGATCGGAGCGTTCAGTTTGGCCGTGGCCACAGGAGGCTTTCGCGTCGACGAATTGCGGTCCGCGGGCGCAGACCTTGCAGTGGCCGATCTCACCGCCACGTCGGATCTCGTCGAATGGATGCTCGGGGCGTAACGTCGATGCCGGTCGCCGTCGAGCGACTGCGGCGCCTGGCCCGAGAGCTCGACGCGCGATGGAACGTACCCGGGACCCCGATTCGTTTCGGCTGGGATGCCGTGCTCGGGCTCGTGCCCGGCCTGGGCGACGCAGTTCCGCTCCTCCTCGGCGCGGCCGTCCCCCTCGTCGCGGCCCGCTTGGGGGTGCCGGCGCCGGTGGTGGCGCGGATGGTCGCGAATCTCGCCATCGATGCGTTGGTTGGAACGATGCCGCTGCTCGGCGACGCCTTCGACGTCGTTTGGCGCGCGCATCGTCGCAACGTCCGTCTTCTAGAAGTGGCCCTGGCGGATCCGCACCGCGCCGGTCGGCGTAGCACGGCCTGGTGGCTTCTCGGGATCGGCCTCGTCGCCGGTGTCGTGCTCTTACTCGCTACCGCGCTTGTCGTCGGCGTCGTCGAGGTCGTTCGACGCGTTCCCCTGTGGTGAGCCGTGTCGTGACCCGAAGCCGATCGCCGTCCCGTCACGCAGTGCCTCGAGGACGGCCTGCACGGCGGGCTCGTTAACCGCTTCGCCCTGCCGTGGCGGGGGCGCACGGTCGACCGGAGCCCACGAGACGCACCCGGCCACGCGCGGGTCTCGCGGATCGACCACGCAGCCCTCGGCGGCCCGGTAGACGCGCAACAGAAGCACCTTGGCGCCGGGTGATCGGTAGCGGAAACGACATCGCAGCGCCGCCTCGCGCAGCGGTTGCCACGGTACGATGAGAGGCAGCTGATCCTCCCGGTCGAGGTCAAACGCAACAACCGTCTCCGCCCAGGCCCGCAGCACCAAGGGCTCGTCGTCATTCGGCATGGGCCCCAAGCAAGTGTGCAGGTTCGGCCGGAGAAGCAAGGCCTCTTGATGATACCGGGTAGGCCACAGCCAGAAGCGCGCGGGTGCAATCCCAACGCCCTCCGGGCCATCCCGCAGCCCGCCTTTGCGCACCAGCATCGCCAGTGCCCCACTCTCGAGGGCACGCACCACCGCGGCCCACTCCTTCAACGCCCAACCCGTCATGATGCCGTTCGCCGCCACGAGGCCCAAGCCGGGAAGGGCAGCGGCTCAAGTGTCGCCTCGGCCTCACCGATGCGAAGCTTCGTACCGGGCTCGAGTTCGCGCCGCACCATCGCGAGCGCCAACACTTCCCCGCCCCACGGTGCGATGGCCGCCCGGGTGATCCAACCCACGACTTTGCCGGATTCCGTGTGCACCTCCGCACCCGGAGCCGGCGCATCGGTCGTGGCCGCACGCAGGCCGCGGAGCCATCGATTCACGTGGCCCCGATGCGCCACCCGGACAACGACTTCCTGGCCGGTGTAGCACCCCTTCTGGAACGATATCCAGCGATCCGTCGCCCGCGTCGGCTCAAGCACTTCCGCAGGGAGAACGCGCTCCGTCCATTCGGCTCCGTAGCGGGGAATGCCGCCGGCTATCTGGAAGCGCTCGATCGTCTCGGCGTCCAGCTCCGCCGTCACCTGCCGCAGGCGATCGACCCACTCCCGAGCCCGCACGGCCGGCAGGCGCACGTCGTAGCCCGGGAGGCCAAGCGCGTCGCTGGCCACGACGGCCACGTCGCCGGATTCCGCGATCGCGTCGAGCTCTTCGACCGGCGGTGGGTCGACGCCCATCGCCCGCAGCAGGGTCGCTGCGTTCGGGCCGGCGACGGCCAGCAACCGCTCGTCGTCGTCGATCCGCCACTGGGCGAGCCGGGGCGGAACGTATCGACCGAGGTGGTCGGAGAGGGCCTGCCGAGCCGCGGTATGGACGTCGATCGACCAGAGCCCGTCGCGCGGCGGCCAAAGCCGCACGTCAGCGACCGGACGACCCTTCGGGGTGAGCACGAGGGCGCACACCGCTCGGACCCGGTTGACTTGCCGGACGTCGTTCGTCAGTAGCCCCTGTAGCACTCGCGCGGGGTCGCGACCCGTTACGCGCAACCAAACGCGATCCCGTCGCTCGGCCCAGACGACACCGACGCCCAACGTAGGCGCGGGCGCGTTCATGCCCGGGCACGATTGGCCGCCGCGAAGAGCTGGCGCAAGCGCTCCTCGTCGCCCTCGAGTTCGCGCATCAGACGGTGCACCTCCGCGGTCGACGAGGCGTTCGGCAGGTCCACGGTGATGTCGCCCATGGTATCGGCGTCCCGCGGCACGTATACGAGGGAAACTTTCCAGCCCGTAACACCGGTGGCCCGTCGCGCCACGAAATCGACGCTGTAAACCCGGCCGTCAATCTCCAACGCTTGCGCGACCCGATGTTCCTTCCAAGAAGGGCTGCGGGAAAGAGCCATGGTTCGCTTGCTGTCGCGTTGCCCAAGATGGATTTTGTTCTTACGCATAGTACACCGAGCGGGAAGGAGAGCAACCGTGCGTTGGCCAAAGTCTGTTCTTGGACGGGACATCGACGATTCGGTCCGGCTGCGGCTGGAACACATCGAGGCCGTGGCGCGGGAGGGCGAGCTCGACGTGCAGGCACAGCATGCGCTCCGTTGCGTGGCCTTGCTACGGCATCGACACCCGCTGGAGGAAGCGATCGCCCGATACACGGAGGCGATGGAGTTGTCACCGGAGCGCGCGGAACTTGTCCGAACCCGTGCCTTGGCGCAACTCGATCTGCCCGAGGTGGCGGCGTGGTTGGACCGCGAGCCTCCGAGTTCCCCCTGGGCCTTGGCCACGCGGCCCCGAGTTGCCTGGCGATGGTGGCGGCGACGGTGGCACGCGGACGCCGAGGAGGCAGTGTGGCTTCAACTCGTCGTTGCGCAGGCGGAGGAGGCCATCGTCGACCTTTACGCGCGTCACGCCGAGGAGTACGACCAGGCACTACCGAATTGGCCGCCGACAGAAACCGTGGCCCTGTTCGTGCAACGCGTTGGCTTGTCGCTCGCACGGGCGCGAAGCGTCGCGCTGCGCGCGTTGGCCCGGTTGGCCGAAGCGCACCTGCCGGAGGCGCCGCCGGCGAGGACTCGCTGACGCTATTGCTGACATGCCATCGACGCGCTCTCGAACGATACGGCGCCTTTGGCTTCTCCTTTGCCTCACGCTGCTGGGGTGCGAGTCGCGGGGTACTCCACCACAGGGTTCGCAGCAAGGCGACGCGCGCGCCGCACGACCACCTGCCCAGACCGTGTCGACGCGCGTGACTGACCTACCGTCGAACGAACTGGGCGAGTTCCTAGTCCTCGAGTATCATCGCCTCGGGGACAAGGAGGGCGAGTGGTATCGATCGGCGACAAGCTTTCGGCGCGATCTCGAAGAGCTGTACCGCCGCGGGTTCCGACCCGTGCTTCTGCGCGATCTCGCGCGCGGTCACGTGGACGTGCCGCCTAGGGCGTCGCCGATCGTGTTCACGTTCGACGACTCGTCCCTGGGCCAATTCTACGTGCGGCCCGACGGCTCGATCGATCCGAACACGTTCCTTGGTATCTGGGAGGAATTTCGTCGTCGGCATCCCGATTGGGCCTACGGAGCTGTTTGGTGCATCCTTCCGGGGGCCGACTACCCATCGAACTTTTTTGGCGAGCGGCCAAGCCGTGAAGTTCCACGGGAAGAGCGTGAACGGCGCATTCGCTGGAAGATGCGTTACCTCGTGGAGCACCGCCACGAAATCTGCAACCACACCCTGTACCACGCGCGGCTCGATCGTGGCACGGACGAGCAGGTGCAAGAGTGGATCGGGGCGGGTGAGGATTCCCTTCGGGCCTACCTGCCGCCGGACTACCGCATCGTAACGCTGGCTTTGCCGCTGGGGATGTGGCCAAGAAAGCGTTCCTTGGCGTGGGAAGGTGTGTACCGCGGCGGCAAGCGCTACCGATACGACGTGGTGCTGGAAGTTAGCGGCGGGCCAAATCCGTCGCCGTTCGACCGTGCGTTCGATCCGCGCAGCGTCAAACGTTTCATTGTGGCCCCGGGCGCGCTCGAACGGCAGCTGGCGCTGTACGATCGCGAGCCGTGGCGGCGCTTCGTGTCCGACGGTGACACGGCGACGGTCACGGTTCCCGCGAATCGGCGAGACCGGCTGGATCCCCGGCGCGTGGGAGCTCGGCACGTGGTGATCGGCCCAGCGGTCGGGCCCACGTCGGCCATGGCTCCAAACCCGCCGTGATCAGGTCGTGGACGGTGCGGCGAAGCTGCTGCATCTGACCGGACGCCGTCCCGATCAAGGTGCGGTTGCTGAGCAACACGACCCACAGGCCGGTCTCCGGGTCGATCCAAAGCGAGGTGCCGGTAAAGCCCGTGTGCCCGAAGGCGCGTGGGGACATCCGAACGCCGACCGCGCCGCCCCCGTCCGGGGGACGGGTATCCCAACCGAGGGCGCGGGTACCGCAGCCCGGCTGCGGCGTAGTGAATAGGCGAACGGTTTCTCGGCGGAAGATGCGTCGCCCATCGAGCTCGCCGTCGTTGGCCATCATGGCCGCGAACCGAGCGATGTCGTGGAGGGTGGCGAACAGTCCGGCATGACCGGAGACGCCGCCGAGGGCTCGGGCCATCGGATCGTGGACGACGCCGGCGACGGGTCCACCGTGAGACCACCACGTTGGGGCGCAGAAGGCGCAGCCAGCACCCGGTAGGAACGTCGTCGATCGCATACCCAAGGGGCCGAAGACATAGCGATCGAGCAAACGATACGGCGACTCACCCGCGGCGGCTTCGAGGACTTTCCACAAGATTGCGAAGCCGACGTCCGAGTAGCGCACCGTCGAACCGGGTGGGCGCACGGGCTCGGTTGACAGCAGTTGCGCCCAGGCGAACGGCGGCGGCCCGAAGAGGTCGCGCCCTTCGGGTAAACCCGCCGTGTGGGTGAGAAGCTGTCGGACGGTGATCCGCTCTCGACCGCCGCCCGTGAATCCGGGCAGGTAGCGGGCCACCGGATCGTCCAACCGCAGTTTTCCCTGCTCGAAGAGCACCATGACCCCCGCGGTGGTGGCCACCACCTTCGTCAACGACGCCAAATCGAACAGGGTTCGGTCGGGATCGATCACGGGTGCGGCGAAGGAACCGTCAAGGCGACCGAGCCCGCGCTCGATCACAACGCGATCGCGGCGACCGACGGCCAAGGCCGCACCGGGCAGAAGACCGCGGTGCACGGCGCGTGCAAGCGTGAGCTCGGCTTCGATCAAAGCCGAACGACGAACGCCAACGAGCGCGGGATCGACCACTTCGTGGTCCGGGTCGCGCGCCGGAACGGCCTCCACCAACGTGCCCGCGCGCAGGGGTGCGGGCAGGAGGAGAACGGCGGCGGCACTCCCCGTAAGGACAGCGCGGCGCATGAAGACCTCCGGGCACGCGGGCCACGCGCCAGCCTACGCTGACCGCCGGCCAACGTCAAGCTGGGTTGTGGCGAACCCGTCCGCGGGACTACTTTGGGTTTGGACGGGGCCGGCGACACCCATGTGGGCCTACCTGGCATTTTTCTTCGTCGCGGTCGTGGCCAAGCTCCTCCTCGCCGCGATCATGATCTATCTGCTGCTGCCGACGGATTCCCGGTGCAGTCACTGCGACCACGAAACCTTATGGCTGCGGGCGGGTCGACGTGGTTGGCTCGCCGCCCGTCTGAGCGGTGGCCGCCTGCAGCTTCGGTGGTGCCCCCGTTGTGGATGGCGAGGTTGGACGCGGCGCGCTGGGCCGGCGCCCTCGGTGCCGGCTTCGTGGGCGGAACGGGCGCGCCGCTAGTCGCGCGGGTGCGCCACGTCAACGACGAGCCGCGGGGGATTGCCGAGCGCGAGGACGCGAAACGGCGTCGGCCGGCGAGCGGCGAGAATCCAGGTCACGTCGGCCTCAAAATCGCACGCCAGGACGGCCGCCACGACGGCAGGCAGCCGCGCGTCGAACCACCGCTGCGCCACGGTTGACTGGCCCTCCGACGTGTGAGCCTGGGCGGGAAACAGTCGCACGCGCAGCCAGGCAGCTCCGGGGGCCACGATGGGCTCACCCGATCCGCAGGCCGTGCCTGGACTTGGCACCCAGGCGATGGCGTACCCCGGCACTGCGTCGGCGAATTCGAACACCCAGCGATCGAAACCGGCGTTTCGAGCCCAACGCACGCCAACCAGCGTGCGCAAGCTATCCCTTCGGTCCACGTTGCGCGGGCGCAGCGACCAACCCGGCCCCCCGAAGGCGGCGCTATCTCGAGAAGCACGAGGGGACGAGTTTGCCGGATCCGCCTCGCCGGCCAAGGTGGGTCCGGGAAGATCACCCGTGTCCGCGCTCGATCCGACGACGGCCCCTCGAGTGCGGAGGGCCTGCCCGAGATCGGGCTCCCGACGCTCGCAGGCCCCGTTGAGGAGCCCCGCCACCACCAGGACGCACACACCCCACCGACACATCGCTGGTCGAAGCTTACGCCGTCCGCAAGACCAAGACCAGGGCCACGCCAAACGAGGCCCATCGACGCGGTCGAACATAGGATAGCCAACCATTTTTCTAAGCGAAGGATACGCATCGGTGTCTCGACGGAGTCGAGGCATCCGTCTTGCGGCGGGTGATCGATGGCCCCAGCCTTCCTGTCATGGACGCGGAGGGTGCCACCGTCCGGCTCGACCGCTGGCTGTGGGCGGCGCGGTTTTACAGGACGCGAACGCTCGCAGCCGAAGCGATCGATGGCGGCAAGGTGGAGGTCAACGGCCAACGAGCGAAACGGTCGAAAGTCGTGCGGGTCGGCGATCGCGTGCGCGTGCGTCGAGGCGAGGACGTGATCGAAGTGATCGTGGAGGCCTTGGCGGATCGGCGCGGACCGGCCGCGACAGCGCGTCTTCTCTACCGGGAAACGGAGGAAAGCCGGCAGGAACGCGAGCGGCGGGCGGCCCTGCAGCGCCGGCTTGGTTCGGGTTACCGACCACCACCTCGTCGACCGTCCAGCAAAGAGAGGCGAGTGTTGCGCCGCCTCAAAGGGTTGCCCGACTAGGGTGCCCCGCCGCCGCCCCGGCAGCGGGGGTCGCCGATGCCGACCTCCTGGAACATCGTGGCGGTTTCGCAGTCGAGCCTCGATCGATGCGGAGGTGATCGCCAGACCCGGTGGAACCGCCGCCGTTCGCGACGGCCCACAATGGCGTCGCAGCCCGCCGTGAGCTGCCTCGTACCATCCCTGGCGGCAGGGTGACGAGCCGCCCACCCGGCTACCTTTCGGTTCTCGTTCGGCCGACCTCTGGGCGTCACATAGAGGTCCGCTTGACCGGCGACCGCGCATCGTCGCCACGCGACGTCGCCTTCGCCTCCTGGCGCTTGAGGGGGCGGTCACCCTCGGAAAAGCCGGCGTCCGCACTCCGTCGCGACGAAACGATCGTACGAGTCGTCGCGGCGGCGCGCCCATGGGTCGCCAGGCGACGCCGGATTGAGTGAGCGGAGCTTTGGAACGGGCACCCAAGCGCCGGCGACCAAGGCCCGCCCGGGCGACCAGCGCCGATCGGCCTAAAGCGGCCGCCCCTCTGGACGGGCTCGCAAGAACGAGCCTCTTCCCTAGCCTTCGTGCAAGGGTCTAGCTTTCGCCTCGATCCGACGCGAGAGGCGGACCGGATCCGCGCGAATCACCGAGCGATCGATACGCAAATGCAAGTGCGCGAACACGACCTGCCGGGTGTCGGCAAGAAATTCTCAATCGTGACCAACGATCAGGACCGTTTGACGGTGATCATCCACAACAGTGGACACCGGGAATTGTACTTCTTCCGGCGAGGCGAGGAATACCCATTCATGGCCTTGCGCCTCGACGATGCCGAGGCGCGGCAACTAAGCGCGATCCTTGCAGGCGCCTATTTCCAGCCTCCGGTGGCCGAAAGCATGGACATCATCCTCGGCCAGTTGTCCATCGAGTGGCTTCGAGTGGAGCCGGGCTCCGCGGTGGCGGGCAAGTCCTTGGCAGAGTCGGGGATTCGCGAAGGGAGTGGCGCCAGCGTACTCGCCATTTTGCGCGGAGACGAGGCGATCGCGAATCCGCCTCCACAGGAGACGATTCGACCGGGCGACACCCTTGTCGTCATCGGCGATCGGGAACAGGTGCAACGTGCTCGCCGGTTGGTGCGCGGCAGCGGATCACGATGAGCCGTTTCTGGTTGGAAGCCGGGGTTGTCCTGCTGGCGCTAGCGCTCGCGGGAATGGCCTTCCGCGCCCTCCGTCAACCCATCCTTCCGGCCTTTCTTCTGCTCGGCTTGCTCGCGCAACCGTGGACGCGCGATAGCGTGTTCGTTGACGTGCTCGGTGCCGTTGGGATGTTGCTCCTCCTGTTTTTCATGGGTTTGGAGTTTTCGGTGGATCGGCTCCTCCGCGATCCGAGAGGCTTGCTTCGTGTGGGCGTGATCAACCTTGCCGTCAGCTTGCCGGTCGGACTGGCCGCAGGCGCCGCGCTCGGTGGCGACCCGCTTGGCGCGGCGTTGCTGACGCTCGGCGTGGTTCCCACGTCCACGGCGATCGTCGCGAAGTCCGTGGTTGAGCTGCGCCGGTCGGCCGATCCGGAAACGGAGGTGGCCTTGCGCATCTTGGTGGTGGAGGACATCGCGGTCGCGCTGCTTCTCGGCGTCGTTTCGGCGGCGGCGGTGGGCCGCACGGTTACGGTTGGCGGCGCCACGCGGGACCTTCTGGTCGCCGGCACGTTCCTTGTCAGCAGCTTCGCCGGGGCGTGGCTGGGCCGCTCGCTCCTGGAGCGAGCGTTCCGCATCGGTCACGACGACTTGTTCGTGCTCGCTGTCGGCGCGGCGGTTCTTCTTGGAGCCGGTGCGGCCGCCCGCGTTGGTCTGTCCGACGCCATCGGGGCGTTCCTAGTCGGCACGGCCCTCGGCGAGACGACGCATCGCGAACGAGCCGAGCGCTTGTTGAGCCCGTTGCAAGGTTTGTTCGCCGCCTTGTTCTTCTTCGCGTTCGGGCGCAGCGTCGATCTCGCCGCCGCGTGGGCGGTGGCAGGGCCGGCGTTGGCGGTGGCGGCAGCGGCCGCCACCACGAAGCTTCTGGTTGGTTGGTGGGCCGGTGCCCGAGCGGACCTGGGCCCACGCGGCCGCTTGCACCTGGGCTTGCTCCTCGTACCACGTGGGGAATTTTCGGTCTTGGCAGCCCATTTGGCAGCGGCCAGCGGGCGGGAGCGTGTGGCCGCCGTCCTCGCGTGGCTTGTCGTCGTCTTGGGAACGCTGGGTACGTTGGGGATCGAGATCGGCCCGCGGCTGTTGGCACGATGGTTCCCAGGACGGTCGCTGCCTTCGACGGGCTCGGGCACTCCGTCGGCGTGAGGACGACGGAGTGCCCAAATCTCCCTTGCTTCAAGCGGCCGACCCTGCGACGGCCGCGCTTCCTGCCTTCAGCCGCCCCGCGATGTCGATCAACCGCCGCGTCTGGTGGCGAACAGCGGCACGCACCTCGTCGGTGACCTGCCCCGCGACGGCGCTTGTTCCATAGGGGTTCCCCCCGGCGGCGAAAATGCTTGCATCGGTGTAGCCTGGTGGCACAAGGATGGCGCCCCAGTGCATGAACGTTGTATAGAGGCTTAGCAGCGTGGTTTCTTGGCCGCCATGCGGGTTTTGAGAGCTCGTCATGGCACTGACGCACTTGTTGACCAGCTTGCCTTCCATCCACAGCGGGCCGAGGGTATCAATGAAGGCGCGCATCTGACTGGCGGCGACACCATACCGCGTGGGGCAGCTAAAGAGGTACGCGTCGGCCCAAACGAGGTCCTCGTGGCCGACTTCGGGAATGTCCTTCATGGCTTCCAGCTGGGCGGCCCATGCGGGCACGCTCTGAACGACCTCGGGCGGTGCGGTCTCGCGCACCCGCCGCAGTCGTACCTCGGCACCGGCGTCCTGGGCGGCCTGAGCGGCGATGCGGGCCATTTCGAAGTTCGTGCCGTAGCTGCTGTAAAAGATCACTGCCAAACGCACAGGTTCCATGGCTGCCTCCGGGTGACGGGATCTGCCGATCTCTCAGTGCTGAGATAGGCTGCCACGCCGCGGTGCAACCTTTGGGCCAACAGCGGGATCGACGATCGAGGTGTACGCCAACGGCGATGGAGCCTAGGGGATTCGAACCCCTGACCTCCTGCGTGCAAGGCAGGCGCTCTCCCAAACTGAGCTAAGGCCCCGACACGTCCGAATATAGTCCGTCCGGGTCGCCCCGTTCAAGCGCGCTGCCGCTACGGGCGCACGGTCGTGCCAACCAAATGCCATAGAGCGTAAGGAAGGGTTCGATCGTATCGACGGTCCGGCAGTGAGGCGCCACGAGGGTGCACAGCCCACCCGTGGCCACGACGCGGGCATCGGACCCCCACTCCCGCCGAATCCGCTCCACCAAACCGTCGATCGCATCGACGGCCCCAAAGAAAATTCCGCTCTGAAGCGCCGTCTCCGTCCGTCGCCCGATGACGCGCTCCGGACGTACGAGCTCGACGCGGGGCAGCTTGGCCGCGCGAACAGCGAGGTTGTCGGCGGCCGTCTGCACGCCAGGCGCGATGACTCCACCGAGGAAGGCGCCGTCAGCGGTGATGCAGTCGAAGGTGGTCGCCGTGCCGAGATCGACGACGATGCAGTCCGTGGCAAACAGGCGGGCGGCCGCCAGGGTGTTGACGATGCGATCCGCCCCGACTGAGAACGGCTCTTCCACGTCCAAACGGATCGGCAGCGAGCAACGCGCATCGACAATGCCCACGTGGCGACCGAGGTGACGTACCGTTGCGTCGGCCCACAATGGGGTGAGCACGGGAACGACCGAGGCCACGGTGACGCTCGATACGCGGTTCGGTTCGATCGAAGCGGCGGCAAGCAGTTGGCGCAACCACAGCCCCCATTCGTCCGCGGTGCGGCGCGCATCGCTGGCGAGGCGACCGTAGCCGGCCAGCCGGCCGTCGACGAACCAGCCGACTGCTGTTTCCGTGTTGCCGATATCCAGCACGACGTCAACCGGCACGCCTGCAGGAATCGGCCCAAAGGCCACCGGCACACGCGTGTCGGCAGGCTTCATTCCCACTCGATCGTGGCCGGAGGTTTCGACGAGATGTCGTAGCAGACGCGGTTGATCCCGTCGACTTCGTTGATGATACGGTTCGACACCCGCGCAAGCACGTCGGCCGGGAAACGGAACCAGTCGGCGGTCATCCCGTCCTCGCTAGTGACGGCGCGCAGTGCACAAACGAACTCGTAGGTGCGCTCGTCGCCCATGACGCCCACGGAACGCACCGGCAAGAGAACGGCAAAGGCTTGCCAGATCGCTTCGTACAAACCGGCCGCCTGGATTTCCTCGAGGAAAATTGCGTCCGCCTGACGCAGCATGCGCAGCTTGACCTCGTCGACGGCGCCGAGGACCCGGACCGCGAGCCCGGGCCCGGGGAAGGGATGGCGCTGCACGACCTCCTCCGGCAGCCCGAGCTCGCGCCCGACCTGACGCACCTCGTCCTTGAACAGCTCCCGCAGCGGCTCGAGCAGTCGGAAGCGCATCGACGGCTTAAGGCCGCCCACGTTGTGGTGCGTCTTGATCGTCGCCGAGGGCCCTCGGACGGATTGGGATTCGATCACGTCGGGGTAGAGCGTCCCCTGCACGAGAAAGTCGGCGCCGAATCCGAGGCGTTCGACCGCTTCCTCGAATACGTCGATGAACGTGTGTCCGACGACGCGCCGTTTCTGCTCGGGGTCCTCGACCCCATGGAGCCGGTCCAGAAACCGCCTCGAGGCGTCGACGACCTTGAGCCGCAACCCAAGGTGGTCGCGGAAGGTGCGCTCGACCTGTTCGCGCTCGTGGAGGCGCAACAATCCGGTATCGACGAACACGCACAGCAATCGATCGCCAATGGCGCGGTGGACCAACGCGGCGGCGACCGCCGAGTCGACACCGCCGGAAAGGGCGCACAGCGCTCGGCCGTGGGGGCCAACGTCCTGCCGAATTCGCTCGATCGCCTCGTCGATGAACGAACGCGCGGTCCACGTCGGCTCGCAGCCGCAAACGGTGAAGAGGAAGTTGGCGAGCAACTCGTGGCCGCGCGGCGTGTGCGCTACCTCGGGATGGAACTGCACGCCAAAGACCGCCCGATCCGCCGCCCGAAAGGCCGCGCAGGGAAGCGTTTCGGTACGCGCGAGCGTCCGGTAATCCGGCGGCAGGGTAACGACGTGGTCGCCGTGGCTGGCCCACACGGGTGTTCGTTCCCCGCGTTCGAATCCGGCGAAAAGATCATCAGGGTCGAGCACCTCGATCCAGGCGCGGCCGTACTCGCGGCGACCGCGTGCCACCCGGCCACCCTCCAGCTGCGCGATGAGCTGCATGCCATAGCAAATGCCCAATACGGGCACCCCGAGGCGGAGCACCGCGGGATCCAGCGTCGGCGCGCCCTCGGAGTAGACGGACGCCGGCCCGCCAGAGAGGACGATGCCCTTCGGCGCCCAGGACCGGATCCAGTCAATGTCGCGCGTCGGCGGGTGAATTTCGCAGTAGACCCGCTCTTGGCGGATACGGCGAGCGATGAGTTGGGTGTACTGCGAACCGAAATCGAGGATGAGAATACGGTTGGGATCCACGGTCGTTCAGTCGTCCGCGTCGTATGCGCCCAAGCTACACGGCCCCACCGGGTCGGTCTAGGGCCGGCCGCGGCCGTAAAAGAAGAGGAGCGCGGTGGCGACGGTGCCCAAGAGCAGCAAGCCGACGATGGCGACGGCCGCCACGAGGCAACCGCGCAGGGGCCATGAAGAATCGCCTTTCATTCCCCCATGAGCAACGCGGCGGCGCGGTTCCAGAGTTGCTCGACCTGCGCTAGAGTGGCGGGGAGATCGACGGTGTCGCTCGACGCCTCCAAGCGGCAGCGCCACCGTCCTCGTGGTGCGGGGGTGAGTTGCAGGCGGTCGGTCGTCGCGGTTGATCCGAGCGGCGATGCCCAGGGCGTGCCCGGAGCGCCCACCAGGCGGCGCAGCGTCGCCGTCCGGCTGGCGTCGGGCCGCGGCCAAAGGAACTCGCGCAAGCGCTCCAATCGCTCGAGCAGCATGCAAGCCGTTCGTCGGGCCGCGCTCTCGTCACCGATGGCCATGGCCTCGTCGAGGCGATCGGCGAGAGCCAACGCGACCCGACAATGCCACTCCAACTCGATGAGCAGGCTCCGTTCGACTCCCGCCGCCAACTCCGGCACCTACACCTCCTCGTCGCGTTCGGCGGCGACGAGATCGTCAAGCGTCTCCCGCCGCCGGATCAGCCGCGCGCACCGGCCCTCGACGAGCACCTCGGCCGGTCGCCGTCGTTGGTTGTAGTTCGAGCTCATGACAAACCCGTACGCCCCAACCGTGAGAACGGCAAGCAAGTCGCCCGGCGCCACTCCCGGCAACAAACGCGCTCGACCGAGGAAATCGCCCGATTCGCATACGGGGCCGACGACGTCCACAAGCTCGGGAGGCCGATCGAGCCACTCCACCGGCTCTATGCGATGGTAGCTCTCGTAGTGGCTGGAGCGCAACAGTTCCGTCATGCCCGCGTCCGTAACGACGAACTTGCGCGGCCCACTTTGCTTTACGTACAGCACGCGCGTGAGCAGGACACCGGCAGGGGCGACCAGGTAGCGCCCGGGCTCGACCACGAGACGCCAGCGTCGGCCGCGATCGCCCAAGTGGCGCTGGACAAGCGCCGCCAGCGCCCTCGGGTCGGGGTCCTGTTCGTCTTCGCGGTAGGCCACGCCCAAGCCGCCGCCGATGTCGAGGTACTCCAACTCGATGCCATCCGCGCATAACGTTTCGATCCACTCGGCCAGGCGGGCGAACGTGTCGTCGAAGGCTTCGAGATCGAGAATTTGAGAGCCGAGGTGCACGTGGAGCCCCGCCAAACGAATCCCTCGATGACCCCCGAAGCGTCGGAAAAGGTCGCGCGCCTCGGGCCAGGGAACGCCGAACTTCGAGGCCTCGCCCGCCGTCCGCGTGTAGGCGTGCGC
>Ga0101943_1000359_pt1 | contig 86445 bp, 74 predicted proteins | sample DewCreD2012metaG_5_FD_75244 | JGI IMG/M metagenome (GOLD analysis project Ga0101943, IMG submission 75244) | Hot spring sediment bacterial and archeal communities from British Columbia, Canada, to study Microbial Dark Matter (Phase II) - Dewar... ... | reverse complement strand
CGAGGTGGGTGCCCATTGAAACAGATCCAACGCGTTGGCGGCCTGTGCAATAGCTTTCACCGTAGCATCCACCTCCCGAGGTGGGTGCCCATTGAAACTTATTGCAATTCGTTCTATCAGTTCCTGCGCTCTTGTGTTGTAGCATCCACCTCCCGAGGTGGGTGCCCATTGAAACCCCGAAAGAGCGAACTTTATTGGACTAAATTGGAGCAATGTAGCATTCACCCTTCGGGGTGGGTGCTTATAAGGGCATTTGGAGGTGTCCTTTTGATGAAGTAGACCCACAGGCGTGCCCATGCGGGGTGCTGACGCAGCAGGGCACACTTGGTGGTTTATTACCCCCTCACCCGTACCTGCTCCCCTGAGGGTTGGGGTACACTTGTATGGGTGATGTCCGCTGATCTTCAGGGTAAGTTGAGAACCCTGCCGAAGCAATCGGGCTGTTATCTGTTCAAGGACGCGCAGGGTGTAGTTCTGTATGTGGGCAAGGCGGTCAACCTGCGCCAGCGGGTGCGTTCCTACTTCCACAAGTCCGCGCAGCACACCCCCAAAGTTGCCCGCATGGTGCGCAAGATTGCCGATATCGAATGGATTGTCACCGACAGTGAGCTGGAGGCGCTTATTCTGGAGTGCAATCTTATTAAGAAGCATCGCCCGCCTTACAATGTGTTGATGCGCGATGATAAGTCGTATCCCTATCTGTGCCTCACGGTGAGCGAGAAGTTTCCGCGCCTGCTGGTGACGCGCCGCGTGCGCAAAGATGGTAATCGCTACTTTGGTCCGTTTGCGAACTCTGGGGCGGTGTGGAGCACGCATCAGCTGCTGCATCGCACTTTTCCGCTTATTCCCTGTGGCAAGGTCTGGTCAGGCGAGGCGGTGCAGCGTCCGTGCCTCTATTATCACATGGGGCGCTGCCTTGCGCCTTGTGCGGGGCGTGCAGATCCTGCCGAATATCGCCAGGTTGTGCAGCAGGTCGCGCTCTTTCTGGAGGGCAAGGGGGATGACCTGATCCGCCAGCTGAGTGCCCAGATGGCGGCGGCGGCGCAGGCGCTCGAATTTGAGCGGGCTGCCAAGATTCGCGATCAGATTCGCGCCCTGCAGGAGGTGTTGCAACGCCAGAAGGTGGTCAATCTCGAGGGCATTAACGAGGATGTTATTGCGCTGGTCAAGGATGAGCGGGGCGCGTGCGTGCAGATGTTCTTTATTCGTGGGGGCAAGTTGCTGGGGCAACGCCACTTTTTCCTCAGTGAAGGAGCGGAGGAGAACCCGCGCGCCCTGATGCGAGAGTTTTTGAAGCAGTATTATCAGGACGCGCCCGAAGTGCCAGAGCGCATCCTGCTGCCCTATGAGGTGGACGAGGCACAGATTATTGCGCAGTGGCTGCGTCAGAAGCGGGGCGACGGCGCGGTGGAGATCCATGTGCCGCATCGGGGGGAGGAGGCTCAGCTGCTCGAACTTGCCGCGCAAAATGCCGAGCTTGCCCTGCAGAGCCTGCGCATGGAGCTGGAGCAGAAGGCTGAGTGGTTGGAGAGCGCGCTGCTGGAACTGCAGGAGGTGTTGGGTCTGCCTACGATGCCGCAGCGCATCGAGGCGTATGACATTTCCAACATTCAGGGCGTTGCGCCGGTGGGCAGCATGGTGGTGTTTGAGGGAGGACAGCCGAAAAAATCGGACTATCGGCGTTTTCGCATTCGCTGGCATCCGGAGACCCCTGACGATTACGCCATGATGCGCGAGGTTATCACCCGTCGCCTGCGCGAGGCATTAGAAGGTGATGAGAAGTGGCGCCACCTGCCCGATTTGATGCTGATTGATGGGGGGCGCGGTCAGCTGAACGCGGCGCTGGAGGCGATGCGCGCGCTGGGGTTCGAAATCCCCGCTGTGGGACTGGCGAAAAAGCAGGAGCTGATTATTCTGCCTGACCAGTCGGAACCGCTGGAGCTGCCTCGGCATAGTAAGGCGTTGCACCTGCTGCAGCGGATACGCGACGAGGCGCACCGCTTCGCGCTGAGTTATCACCGCAAGTTGCGCGAGGAGCGTGCGAAACGTTCCCCGCTGGACGAGATCCCGGGCATCGGACCCCGCCGTAAAAAGATGCTGCTGCGCCTGTTCGGTTCTATAGACCGCATTCGGGAGGCGAGCGTGGACGATCTGGCGTCGGTGCCCACCATGACGCGCAAGCTGGCGCAGCAGGTGCTGGACTACCTGCGCGAATGACCTCCGCTTACTGCACTGCGGTGAGCAAGCGTTGCAGGTTCTGGTAGCAGCGTTGTGCGCTTTCGAGGGGTGGGCGGATGTACCGTTCTTGCTCCACGATTAGCCACGCCCAGTTGTGGCGCAGCGCAGTGCGTAGGATTGCCCGCATATCGATGGCACCTTCACCCACTTCGATATCGTGCATCTCTGGCTTACTGATATAGTCTTTCAGGTGGATGGCGCGGATGCGGTCGGCATATTGTTGGCAGAACGCGGCGGCATCTTCCCCTCCATATTCCACCCAGTAGGTGTCGGGTTCCAGCGCGAAGTAGCGTGGGTCGGTCGCTTCTATAAGAATCTCCACGCCTGTTTTTCCGTTGAAGCGGGTGAACTCGTAGCCGTGCAGGTGAAGCAGATAGGCGACGCCGCCCTGGGCGAGCTGTTCACCGATACGGTTAAACCGCTCTGCGAGGCGTCGCCAGTCGTCTGCGGTGCGGCGCAGCGATTCGTCGATCCAGAAGGTGATGGCGTGGGGGCAGTTCAGGGCACGGCAATAGTCGATGACCGCTTGGGGCTGCTGCTCCAGTGTCTGGAGTTCGTAGCCCAGTCCGGCGACCGCCAATCCTGTCTCTGCAAGCAGTTTAAGCAGTTCAGGCGCTGGCTCGCCCAGCGCGCCGTTCGTTTCGATTCCCTCGTAGCCCATCTGGGCGACGGCACGGATGACACCTGCAAAATCGCGCGGCAGCTCGTCGCGCAGCGTGTACAGTTGCAGTCCGATTCTGGGCATGGTGTGGTTAGTTTACCCGCTGAGAGCGAGGAGCCTGTCAATCAGGTACACTGAATCGCGAAACAGGGGATAGCACCGGTGAGTCTAATAGATGCCAGGTGTGGCAGGAAGCGAGTGTAAGCGTGCGCTGGATAGAGGACGACGCGGCGGAGTTCGAGGCGCTGGTAGCGGCGTATGAACGGCGCATCTACAATCTGCTCCTGCGGATGGTCAATGACCCAGAGGACGCCGCGGACCTGACTCAGGAGACCTTTTATCGCGCCTTCCGCGCCTTCGACCGCTTTCGTGGCGAGGCACAACCCTATACATGGCTGTATCGCATTGCGGTCAATCTGGCGCATGATCATCTGGAGAAGCGCAACCGCATTCGACGGCGCGAGATCGATATGGCGTCGCTGGAGACCGACGAATGGGGCGAGCCGACGGGCTGGGAGCCTGCTGACCCGGCTCCATCGCCGGAACAACATCTGCTCGAGCAGGAGCTGATTGAACGGGTGCGGGAGCTGATTCGGCAAATGCCGCCCGACTATCGCGAGATTATCCTGCTGCGCGAGTATGAGGAACTCTCGTATGAGGAGATTGCGGAGGTGCTGGGCATCACCTTAGAGGCGGTACGCAGCCGATTGGCACGCGCTCGCAACTGGCTGCGCATTCGGCTCGCACCCTATATTAAGCAGGAGGGGTTCGAATGAGAAGTCTATGGCGATGCGTGGGAGCGATCTTGTTGATGGCAATGGTGCTGTGTATGGTGCCGGCGCAGACGCGGCGCGTCGAATCGGTGACGATCCGAGGATTGCGCAATGTGTCGGAGACGGCGGTGCTGACCGCTCTGCGCTTGAAATCGGGTGAAACCTACAGCGAAGCTGCGCTTGAGCGTGATCGCCAGGCGCTGGAAGCGATGGGGCTGTTTGCCGCCGTACGTCCCAGCGTGGAGCAGAGCGAAACGGGCGTGCGCGTGGTGTTCGATGTGGTCGAAAACCCGCTGATTAAAGAGGTGCGGCTTACGGGCAACACGGTGCTGACCACCGAGCAGCTGGTGCAGGTGCTGCGCAATAAGCCGGGCAATGTGTTCAACTTCAATTTTGCCCGTCCCGATGCGAACGCGCTGCAGGAGGCGTACCTTAAGGCGGGTTATGTTGCCCTCATCGAGGAGTATCGCCCGCCCGATTACGACAATGGGGTGCTGACTATTCGGCTTACGGAGTTGCGCGTCGGGCAGATTAAAGTGGAGGGCAACACCAAGACGCGCACCCCCGTGATCCTGCGCGAGCTGCGCACCAAACCGGGCGACATTTTCTATCTACCTCGCTGGCAACGCGACCTGAACCGTCTGTATAACCTGGGCTATTTTGAACAAATTACTCCTGAAGAGGAGCCGGGCGAGCCGGGCACGTTGAACATCACGCTGCGCGTTAAGGAGCGGCCGACGGGACGATTGAATGTGGGCTTTGCGATCGACCCGCGCCAGCGCATTATCGGGCTGGCGGAGCTGTATGAGACCAATTTCCGTGGGCGTGGGCAGACCGTCGGGCTGAACTTTCAGAGCACGGGTGGACGCAACGGCAACAGCCTCGAGCTGCTTTTCACCGAACCCTACCTCGACAAGCATCACACCAGTCTCTCCCTCGCGCTTTACGACAAGCTGGTCTATCGCTTCACCTCGAACTTTTTCGGGGGCACGGTCGATCCCAACTTGGAGGAGCGCTATGATGAGCGTCGGCGCGGGATTACGCTTTCGGTTGGGCGACCGTATGGTGACTTCTTTAACGCGGTGCTGGGCTTTCGCACAGAGGATGTCCGCACGAATCGGGTGGCGACCGACGCGAGCGGTGGCTTCATTCGTCAGGATGGCTCGCTGACCAGCTTCACGCTCAAAGGCATCTACAACACACGCGATTTTGACCTGGACCCTGCAACGGGGCAGTATATCGCGCTGACGCTGGAGCCGGGCGTCACCAACATCCGCAGTGCGGAGCAGCAGTTTCTCGATTCGGGTGTGGTGAAGCTGGGGCGTTCGAACTTTCTACGTGCCTCGCTGGACTATCGCCTCTACTTTAGCCCGCAGGGACGGCGCACCACGCCCGACGATCGTCGCCATGTGTTCGCGATTCGCGCCTATTACGGCTTCATCACAGGCAATACTCCCTTCTTTGAGCAGATGTTCGTTGGTGGTGCGGAGACGCTGCGTGGCTATCAGGAGGATCGTTTCTGGGGCAAGCAGGCCGCACTGCTCAGCTTCGAGTACCGAATCCCCGTTGAGAAGGCGTTCACCGCGGTGCTGTTCGTGGATATCGGGCACGCATGGGGTGGCTATCCCACGGTGAACAACTTCACCCAGAGCGCCAGTTTCAAACCGCAGATTGGCTACGGGGTGGGGATTCGCGTGCGCACACCGCTGGGTCCGTTGCGCATCGATTATGGCATCGGCAAGGATGGCGGACGCACCCACTTCAGCGTGGGGCAGGTGTTCTAAAAAGGTATACTACGACTACAGGGAGGTAATGAGAATGCGGACATTCACAGCGATACTGGCAATCGCCACACTTGCCGCGCTGGCACATGCCCAGACCTTTGGTGTGGTCGACTATGAGCGCATCATCAACGAGGCACAGCTCACGCAGGACAGCTTACGCGAGCTCCAGGTAATCCAGCAACGCTATCAGCAAGCTTTTCAGAGCCTGCAAGAGAGTCTGATCCTCACGGATGAGGAACGACAGGAGCTTGCCAATCTGTTGCTCCAGCCGAACCTGAACGACCAGCAGAAGCAGCGGATCGACGCGCTCAAGAACACTGCCCGTCAGCGTGCGGAGGAGCTGCAGGCGTTGCGCCAGAAGGCAACCCCCACGGAGACTGAGAAAGCCGCGCTGGAACGATTCACCCAGATGGAGGCACGGGGGCGCGAGGCGTTGCAGGTGCTGGGTCAGCAATGGGGTCAAGAATTGAATCAGCAGGCAGAGGCGCGACGCTCGCAGGTACAGAAGCGCATTCGCGAAATCATCGCGCAGGTGGCGAAAGAGAAAAAGGTACAGGTGGTCTTCGCCGCCGAGGTCGTGCTGTATTGCGAGAATGACCTGACCGACGAGGTGATCAAGCGATTAAACGCTGCCAAAAAGTAGAGGTGGCGCTGAGCTGTCTCCTTGTGTTGGGGGCGTGTCAGTCGCGTCGGGTGGAGCTGGTGCGGATTGATTTCGGGCGCGTGCTGGCACGCCTTCCGTCGGTTTCGCTCGCGCCGCTGCCCGCACCTGCCCCTGCCACCGCTCATGCTCCGGCGGTAGCTACCCACCTGCCACCCGTGGAAACACCCGCCGTGCCTGACACGCTGAGCCGCCGGCGCGAGCAGGCACACGCTGCCCTTCAGGAGCAGCGCGAAGCCGTGCGCGAACGCCTGCTACAAACCCGCCTGGAGCCATTGCCTGACCTCGAGCAGCGCTGGCGTGCCGAACTGCAAGCCGAGTATGACCTGAATGCTATCTGCACCGCATGGCAGGCCGAATGGCGTGATGCCTTCGAGAAGCACGGCAGGCAACGGTTTGCCCTGCAGGCAGAAATGACCTCTCTGCCCCCCGATTCGGAACGGTACAGAGTGCTGCAGCAGCAGTTGAATGAACTGGACGCCCGCTGGCAGCAGCAGGATCGCGCACTGCGTACCCAGTTAGACGCGCGACTGCAACGGGTGAAGCAAGAGATTGAGGTGCGCTTGCGTGCGCGGCGGCGCGAGTTCGTCCGTCAGGTCGAGCAGGAGGTTGACCAGCTGATGCGTCAGCAGCCCGATTTAAGCAGCCTCTACTTACCGCCCCCGGAAACACGCCGTTCGCCTGTACAAAAGCTGAATCTACCCCCTGCGAGCGCATCCATCGAGAGTATAGATTTCCGCTTGAAACTTCAACAGCAGGAGCAATATCTGCGCACGCAAACGGAGCGTATCCTGCGGCAGATGGCACGTGAATGGGCACAGCTCAAGCGTTATCGGCTCTCGGATTCGCCTCGGGTGCGCGACGCGACCGATGAGTTCATTCGTTATCTGGAAGGGCGCAGATAGCGCAGCATTTGATAGAGCCAGTTTTGCCCTGCTGGGTGATACTGTAGGCTGAGCGGCAGATCGCCCAGCGGTCCCGCGAAGTGCAGCGTGGTGACAAGCATTTGCCCGTTGCCCAGTCGTACTTCCGCCAGATAGTCCGCGGTCCATCCGGTGCGTGCATCCACCCGTCGCCAGAGCGATTGCCACTCTGCAGCGGGGTCTATCGCCATGCGAGACGGCTCGACCTGCAAGGCACGATCGGTGCTGAAGGCGAACAGCCGTTCGTCAGCGTAATCGTCCAGATCGAGCTGCCGGCAGAGCGGATGAAGCGTGAACAGATGCGCCGCCTCGCGCCAGAAAGGGAGCGATTCTTGAACCAGCGATGCACCATCGGTGAGGATCAATAAAATACGCCCGCCCCGCCATAGATAATCGCGCATCCAGTCCGCCCAGCACGTGGCGAGCAGCAGGGGCAGTTCTGGGGTTTGCCCTCGCGTCAGGGGTAGGAACACCTCGCCCAGCGCGGGCAACCCGATTAAGCTTCCGTCGGGGTCGTACAGGGCGCACTTGCGAACGCCTCGGCGCCACTTTGGACGCGGGTAGAGCCAAAGCCGCCATCGGTTGTGCGCAAGCGTGCGCCCACCCGCGATCAGTTCCGCCTGCAGTTCCAGCATGCACGGTTTTTGCACCTCTGGCACGGGCAGTTCCAGCATGGCAATCGCTTCCACCTGACCTCCGGCAAGCGACAAAGACGGTATCGTGCCTGCGCAGAGGGTGCGCTGGCGGCGCAGTCGCCAGCGCAACTGTGCGTCTTGCAAAGGCGCACCAAAATGGGACACCGCCAGGGTGGGATAGAGTGTCTGTCCTCCGAAATGATTGAAAAGGTCAGGATTTGCGGGACGGTCGCCGCCTGCCTGCCAGACCCGCCGTCGATGCCAGTCCAGCAACAGTACCGTGTCGCTGTTGAACATCCGATAACTGGAGGATATTTTGGGCGTGCCCTGCTCGTCCAGCAAGCCCGCCGTCGCAATGGGAGTGTCTTTCAATCCCGTCACCACATAGCCCGAAGTGTTGGGCAGCGAGCGCATCAGCTCCAGCGTGTACTTATGATGCATCCACAGTTCCTGTCGAGAAGTTCGCACCAGCCTTGTTAGATATTTCGTCAGCCCCTGCTGGTGTAATCGCTCTTCTACAAAAGGTGTCTCATAAAACCAGCGCACACCCTGTGGGTTGACAGCGGGATCCTGTTCAAGCCACCAGAGATGGTGCGGTTCCACGGCCTGACGGAGGTTGTGGAAGTCACGCTGGGTGTCATGGTCGCAAAATTCGCCCTGCAGCCAGGGCGCCGCGGGACGGATGCGTTCAAGAAAGGTGCGAAAAGTTGTACGCGCAAAGGGCAGGTCGGTATATAGGTGGTAATCGGCAAAATCGGCATACTCCCGCAACGCGCCGCCATAGCACTCCCCTCCTCCGCTGTTGTCACGAACGAGCGGGCTGTTAGTCAGCCGTTTGACCAGTGTATACAGCTCGCGCAGTGCGTCATGGGGGAATCGCTCTGATAGCTCACACCCCAGCGTCCAGATGAGAATCGAAGGATGTGAGCGTACCTGTTGCACAATCGCTTCGTATTCGTGCTTGACCTGTTCGATCTGCTCCGGGTTCATCTGGGGCAACCACAGGGGCAGTTCCAGCCAGAGTGCGACGCCCATCTCGTCGCAGAGCGTCAGATAGTCATGCGGTGGAACCCACAGGCATGCTTTGAGCAGGTTGAAGCCCAGCGCACGCAGGTGGCGCAGCTCGCGGTGAGCAATCTTTTTTGCAGGTGCGGGCGCATGCGTGTGCAGATACCAGCCCCAGTGAAGCAACCCGCGTGGGTAAAACGGCTGACCGTTCAGCAGAATACGAGCGCCGTCTACCTGCAATGTGCGAAAGCCGAAAAGCTGCTCCACCTCGTGCGATAGCTCCCCGTCCAGCCAGACCTCCGCTCGAAATCGATAGAGCGTAGGCGTATGCGGCGACCATGTCTGCACACCCGATAGGCATGCTTCATGCAGAAATGCGCCCGCACCCTGCCAGTGTGCTTCATAAATCGGGTGGTGCTGCATGTCCAGAATGATTAATCGCAGCCCAGCTTCCTCACCTGTGATGAACCCTTCGATGCGCACTCTGCCGTCGGCATCGCCATGAATAAACAGGTCACTCAGCCATGCATCGCCTGTGTGGAACAGATGCACAGGCTGCCAGATGCCGCCGAAGGTGGACGATACATAAGGTAGGAAACCACTCAGCACCTGAGGCACGGGGAACCGCTCGCCACCGTTTTTGGTGACCTCGATACGCAGCTGATTTGTGCTTTTTCGCAAAGCGTGGGTCAGTTCCCAGCAGAAGGCATCCCAGATGCCGCGATGGGAGCCGATAGGCACCTCGTTGAGCCAACCTCGCGCCTCGTAGCTCACCCCACCGAAGTGGAGCCAGTAGCGTCGCGCTGCGCGCGGCTGCGTTCTGAACTCAAGGCGGTATTCGACGGGTCCCTCGAATGATCTGGGCAGCCCTGCATCTTCCCACACGCATGGCACCTTGATGGAGTGGTGAATTCTCAGTGCTGGGGCGTGGAGTTCCCAGCCACACCCCAGCCTTCGCCTGCCACCCGCATTGAGCAGCGGTGCGTTGGGCATTGATGGGGGTGTCCCTACTCCTCCTGTCCTTCGTATTTTTCCTTCAGCGCCTGCACTACGGCAGGGTCGGCGAGGGTGGTGGTGTCGCCCAGGGCGCGTCCCTCCGCTACATCGCGTAGCAGGCGGCGCATGATTTTGCCGCTGCGTGTTTTGGGCAGGTCGGCTGTGAAAATCACATCGTCCGGGCGGGCAATGGCACCGATTTTTGCCGCGACATGTTGCTTCAGCTCTTCGCGCAGTCGCTCATCTGCCTGATAGCCCTCTTTGATGATGACGAAGGCGGCAATTGCTTGACCCTTAATCTCATGGTGCTTGCCGATGACCGCCGCTTCGGCGACGGCAGGGTGGTCCACCAGCGCGCTCTCTATCTCCATCGTGCTAAGGCGATGCCCGGCGACATTGATCACATCGTCCACGCGCCCCAGCAGCCAGAAATAGCCATCCTCGTCACGCTTGGCGCCATCCCCCGTGAAGTAGATGCCTGGGTATTTGCTCCAGTAGACCTGCACGAACCGTTCTGGGTCGCCGTACAGCCCGCGCGTCATCGCTGGCCAGGGTCGTGTCAGCACCAGATAGCCGCCCCGCCCTGTGGGCACAGGGTTGCCACTTTCGTCCAGAATGTCCGGGAACACCCCGGGGAACGGTTTTGTGGCGGAGCCGGGCTTCGTTGCGACGATACCGGGCAATGGGGTAATCAGGATCATGCCTGTCTCGGTCTGCCACCAGGTATCGACGATGGGGCAGCGTCCGCCGCCGATATGTTCGTGATACCACATCCATGCTTCCGGGTTGATTGGCTCGCCCACGGTACCCAGCAGGCGAAGGCTACTCAAGTCGTGTCGACGGGGATACTCCTCGCCCCATTTCATAAAGGCGCGGATAGCGGTTGGCGCAGTATATAGAATGTTCACTCGGTACTTCTCCACGATTGTCCAGAAGCGGTCACGGTCAGGGTAGTCGGGCGCACCTTCGTATATCACGCAGGTCGCGCCGTTTGCCAGCGGACCATATACGATATAGCTGTGCCCCGTGACCCAGCCCACATCGGCGGTACACCAGAAAATATCCTCCTCTTTCAGGTCGAACACCCATTTCGTGGTGACGGTTACTCCTGTCATGTAGCCGCCAGTGGTATGCATGATGCCCTTCGGTTTGCCTGTGGAGCCGGAGGTATAGAGCAGGTAAAGCAGATCCTCGCTGTCCATCGGCTCAGGCTCGCAGGTGAGCGGAGCATTTGCCATCAATTCGTGCCACCAGAGGTCGCGCCCTGCTTGCATTGGCACTGCGTAATTGCCTCCGATGCGCTGGAATACGACGACTTTTTCGATGGAGGGCGTGTTGCGCAGGGCATCATCGGCGTTGCGTTTAAGCGGCACGATATTGCCCCGCCGCCAGCCACCGTCGGCGGTGACCAGCACCTTCGCTTGGGCGTCGTTGATGCGGTCGGTCAGACTCTCCGCGCTGAATCCGCCAAACACGACCGAGTGGGGTGCGCCGATGCGGGCGCAGGCGAGCATGGCAATCACCACTTCGGGAACCATCGGCATATAGATGCAGACGCGGTCGCCTTTACGCACGCCCAGCGATTTCAGCACATTGGCGAACTTTTGGACTTCTCGGTGGTGGCCGTCGCATTTAAAAAAATGCTCCTCGCCCGGCTCGCCCTCCCAGATTAGGGCTGCTTTGTTGCGCCGCCAGGTGTTTACATGGCGATCCACGCAATTATAGCAAGCGTTGAGCTTGCCCCCAATGAACCACCGGGCACAGGGCGGGTTCCACTCCAGTGTGGTGTGCCATTTTTCGTACCAGTCCAGCATTTCGGCGCACTTTGCCCAGAACGCTTCATAGTCGCGCGCCGCCTCGTCGTAAATTGCAGGGTCATTTACATTTGCCTGACGCTTGAACTCTTCCGAAGGCGGGAAAACCCGCTGCTCCTGCAACAGTGCCTCGATTGCCGTCGTTTCCATCGTCTCACCTCACTGTTTCTTGATTCGCCTGTCGTGGGGTTTTCTCCTGCCGTTTCCCCATGCGAGGGGGGACGCGCCTGGGCGATCAGCACTGTAGGGGCACACACGCAGATATACCCATGCTCACCAGGGATACCCGCCGCGTTGGAGCACCCACTCCGCCAGGTGGTTGCGGACTGAAACGGCATCGAAGCGCGGCAGGCTCAACATCTGCTCCGCTCGCTGAAATAGGTCCGGGGTTGCACCCAGCGCGTTCAACACCAGATCGAGCTTCTCGCGCAGGGTGAACAGGCTCTCGCGTGCAAAGAGCATCGCCGCCAGCTCCCCTGCCTCGGAGGCAGCGCCTTGCAGCTTCGGCAGGCGTGCGACAATGCTATCCAGCCCGTACAGACAGGTGGTCATATCCGCGATTGCGGCGGCAACCTCCTGACGCTGTTCGCGCAGATGGTCACCATAGGCTTCCCATGCCAGTCGGAACGCGAAGAGCGTCGCTTGACGGAACTGCTCTACAAGGGCGGCGAGCCTTTCGCGCGGGTGATCGGGTAGTGCCTGCAGGGGCTTTGCTTCACGGGCGTCTGCGGCTTCGATCAGGGGCAGTCCTGCCCGTTGCATCTGCCGAATCAGGTGCTGGGTCAGGTTCAATCGATTGATTTCGTTCGTGCCCTCATAGATGCGAGGGACGCGCGACTCGCGAAAGAGCTTGGCAATCGGGAAGTCCTCCGTGTAGCCGTAGCCTCCATGGATCTGCAATCCTTCGTCGGCGCAGAAGTACTGCACCTCCGTGCCGTAGAACTTGAGCAGGGCGCACTCGCCTGCATATTCTGATGCTGCTGCTCGATAGTGCAGATGCAACTCCGGATGGTCAGGTGGTAAGTGATGAATCGGCTCAAACCATTCCTGCATCAGCGCGCCCGTGCGGTAGAGCATGCTTTCCAGCGCGAACAGTCGCACCGCCATATCGGCAAGTTTCTGGCGGATTAGTCCGAAATTGCTGATGGGCTGCCCGAACTGGTGTCGCTGCTGGGCGTAGCGTGTAGCGACCTCCAGCGCGTATTTGCCTGTGCCGAGCGCACTTGCTGCCATTTTATAGCGTCCCAGGTTGAGCGTGTTGAGCGCGATGTAGTGCGCCTTGCCCACTTCGCCCAGCAGATTCTCTGCGGGCACGAAAACATTTTCAAAAGCGACGCGGCGCGTGCTGGAGCCGTGCAAGCCGATTTTATGCTCTTCGCGTCCCAGGTTCACGCCGGGAAAAGTGCGCTCTACCAGGAAGGCGGTGAACTGTTCACCACTTAGTTTCGCGAACACGGTGAACAGGTCTGCGAAGCCGGCGTTGGTGACCCACATCTTTTCGCCGTTGAGGATATAGCCTTTGCCGTCGGGTGATGGTGTGGCGCGGGTGCGCATCGCGAGCGCGTCGGAGCCGCTGGCTGGCTCGCTCAAGCAGAACGAGCCACACCACTCGCCAGATGCCAGTCGTGGTAGGTACCGTGCTTTCTGCACGGGTGTGCCCTCCAGCACCAGCGGCAGAATGGCCAGCCCCGCATGCGCTTGCAGGGTAAGACAGGTGGCAGGCTCTGGTCCCAGCTTCTCCACCAGCAGGGCGACGGTGGTCTTGGGCAGGTCTAAGCCGCCATATTGAGGTGGCACTTCGGCCGCGGTGAAACCCAGCTCACCCATCTTTCGATCCAGCTCTCGCATCAAGCCCTCTTGTGCCTGCTCGATTTCGGGGATGCGGGGCAGCACCTCGTTGCGCACGAACTCCTCCGCCGCTTTGCCGATCAGCCGCGCTTCCTGATCGAAATCTTCTGGTGTAAAAGTGCTACCGGCGACAGTGTTCTCGATGAGAAACGCGCCACTGCGTCGCTTCGACTCGCTCATCCAAGTTCCTCCTCAAGCGCAATTATACCTCAGAGGGTGTGCCCAACGTTTTGAGTGCGGTATCATCTGCCTATTCCGACCTCCGTCTGGAGAGGCGTGCCTCCTGCGCCCGGTAGCCCTCGCAGCGGGATTCATCGGGGTCAGGAAACCTACCCCCAATGGGGGATAGGGTGAGGGAATAGCACATCCTGGAACTGATAAGCGTAGAAACGGCTCCAAAAAACTGCCCGATGAGGCGGTCCCAAGCAGAATCCCTCCCACTTTCGCACACAGAGAAAAAAGCATGCCCCCCTCACTGGGCAGGGTGAGGGGGGGCAAGGGGGTGGTAGAGCGAGGCGGGCTTTACCAGCGCCGACGCCGTCTCAGCAGCCCCGCCAGCCCCACTCCTAACGCCAGCAGGCTGGCAGGCTCCGGCACCGTATCCAGCAGGTACGCTTCCACACGCAATGTGGCGGCGTTGTAGCCCCAACCCACAATATAGCGTCCATCGGGCGAGAGGGCGCGGGCTTCCCCAAGAGAAGAGCCGTTGGTGAGCAGGCTGGCGTAAGTGCTGTTCAGGTCTTCCATCCCGCCCGCTGAGGTCCAGCGAAAGGCACGCTGTTGCCCGCTGGTGTATGCATAGCCGACCACCACCGAGCCGTCCGCGGAAACACCAGACGCCACGCCGGAATCACCCCCCCAGCGTGCCCAGCCAGGTCAGCGACTGCGCATAGACACGGGTTCCTACGCTAAGCACAACGCTCAACGACACGCCCAACACGAGCCAGTTCCTGCGCTCTCGTCTCATCGTTCTGCTCCTCCTCTCTTAGATTGTGGAAGGGCGACCCCTTCCCGTTCGCGGCGGTTCCCCAAAGCCCAGAAGCCCCTGAGGGCGCATTGCCCTGCAGCAAGCTCCCCTGTCGCGGAAACCCACCGCTCCGCCGCGACGACGCGGCGTCAACACACGGCTTGTCTGTTTGGGCAACGCGTGCCACGCGCCGCCTCTCCGATCCCCCTGGGGGATCGTCCACTTATAATAGACTCCAAAACTGCCCAAAAGCGGACAGCGATAGGGGGGAATTGGGGCGTTTTTTGGGGAATTTGTCCCTGTTTAGGCGACAGGCATCGGGGTAGACCCCATCGTGTTAGGGGCGTACCACAGGTGCACTCCTCCAAAAGAGAAAGCCGGTGTTCAGGTAAAATAGCTTTTATGCAGGAGCCACTGCACCCGATTGAAGAGGAGAACGAGCTGGTTCATGTTCGTTTGGAAAAGCTCCAGCGACTGCGCGAGCGGGGTCTGGACCCGTTCGCCATCGAGCGTTACCCGATCACCCATGTCCTGCACGAGGTGCATGAGCATTATGAACAGTTAGAGGGGCAGACCGTGGTGGTTGCTGGGCGCATCTTTTCCATTCGTCCGATGGGTCGTGCGACCTTTGCTCACCTGATGGATAGCACAGGCAAACTTCAGATCTACCTGAAGGCGGATGAGCTGGGCGAGCGATATGAGTTGATCGATCTGTGGGATATAGGTGACTATCTGGGCGTGACGGGCTTCGTGTTCAAAACGCGCACGGGCGAAATCACGGTGCATGTGCGGGAGTTCACCTTGCTGGCGAAGGCGATTCGCCCTGTGCCGTTTCCTAAAGAAAAGGGGGAACATCGCTGGTACGGCTTGCATGATGTGGAGCTGCGCCATCGGCAGCGTTATCTCGATTTGCTGGTGAACCCCGATTCGCGTCGTCGGCTGATTGCGCGCTGCCGTATGGTGTCCGCCATCCGCCGCTTTCTGGAAGATGCGGGCTTTTTGGAGGTAGAGACCCCTGTGCTACAGCCGCTGGCAGGCGGTGCGGCGGCGCGCCCTTTCACCACCTATCACCACGCTTTGGATCGCCCGTTCCAGCTGCGCATCGCGCTCGAACTCTATCTCAAGCGGCTGCTGATTGGTGGTATCGATAAGGTGTTTGAGATCGGGCGCGTGTTCCGCAACGAGGGCATCTCCACTCGCCATAATCCCGAATTCACTATGTTGGAGTTGTATCAGGCATACGCCAACCTGGAGGACATCATGGCGCTGGTGGAGCGGCTCTTTCAGCATGTGGCGCAGACGGTGTTCGGCACCACTGTCTTTGAGATGCATGGGGTGCAGGTTGACTTCAGTCGGTCTTGGCAGCGTGTACGCCTGATGGATGCGATCCATGCCTATACAGGGCTGAGCGAGTCCGATTTTGAAACGTTGGAGAGCGCGGGGCGTGCCGCCGAGCGGCTGGGTATTCATATTGATCGCAAGGACACTGTTGGAGGCATTATCGAGAAGGTGCTGGAGAAGTGTGTGGCGCATCACTTGCAGCAGCCGACCTTTGTGTATGGTTTTCCGCTGGACACTTCGCCCCTTGCAAAGCGCGAGCCTGACCGTCCGCGTTTCACCCGCCGTTTTGAGGGCTATGTGTTTGGTCAGGAGGTGGCGAACGCTTTTTCGGAGCTGAACGACCCGCTGGAGCAGCGTGAGCGGTTCCTTGCGCAACGGGCATTGCGTGAGGCAGGCGATGAGGAGGCGCACCCGTTCGATGAGGACTTTCTGCGCGCGATGGAGTATGGCATGCCTCCCGCTGGCGGGTTGGGGATTGGTATTGACCGGATGGCGATGCTGCTTACTGGCACCGATTCGATTCGTGAAGTAATCTTTTTCCCGCAGATGCGCGAGGGATGATGTACGCTGCCACACTGGGTGTGATTTACGACTGGCTCCATGCGCTGACGCTGCCCACAGTGTTGCTCCAGCCGCGCGGGGTGGACGCGCATGAGGTGATGCTGAATGTGCGCATGGTACAGACCGCCGCGCGTGCGCGACGCTTGATTGCGGCTGGAGGGGGCTTAGAGGGTTACCTGCCCACGCTGGAGCGTGCGCTGGGTAGGCGTTGCCCACCCTTGATGCGCCTGATTGAGCATTTGCAACCGCCTGCGGATGATGTTCACTTCTGGCTGGATCTGGAGTATGCCCACCAGAGTGTGCATCAGCTGATGCGCTGGGCGCAGGCAGACGGGCTGATGACACCCACCGTGCGTCGGGCATGGCAGCAGGTGCAACAGCGTTTGTTCCAGCTCAAGGAACAACGGGATGTGCTGCGGAGGTTGCTAAAGGGCAAATATTATCTGGCACAGCACGACGCCTATCGCCCGTTGACTCGGGCGCTCGGCATGCACTCGCTGGGCAGCCTGCAGCCGGATGAGGAGCATCCGCCAAGCCTGCCCCGCTTGAGGCGTTTGATGGAGCGGGCGCAGCGTGTGCCACTAATGGGGGTGTTGAGCGCGACACCCGAGGGGATTGCAGCGATTGTGGCTCGGCGACTGGGTGTGCCGCTGATTGTTGCCGATACGCTGGAGTTGCCTGACCCGACGCGCGACTACTTTGAGCGTTACGCGCAGCTGCTCACAGCGCTGCAGTCGCTCGCACGATAGCCCCATGCTGGCGCGTGAGGAAATGGATGGTGTTGACCCCGTTCTGCAGCAGGTGCTCGCGTGCGGTGTCCAGCCCGAAGCCGACCTGCGCGGGGCGATGGCTGTCATCGCTGATGCAGAAGGGGATGCCCATTTGCGCGGCTTGCTGCACAATCCATGCCGCTGGATAGGGCGTGCCAAGCCCCTTGCGGATGCCTGCTGTGTTCACCTCCAGCAGCGAACCCACCTCGTGCACCGCTTCGAGTGCCTCGAGCACCGCGTCGCGCACGCGGGGCGTCTCCACGGCATGCGTCTCCCCCACCCGATGCGCCAGCAAGCGCACCAGGTCAAAATGCGCAACCACTTCGGGGCGCACGGTGCGCACCATCTCGGCAACCGCCCGATAATACTCCAGTGCCAGGTTCTCGACGCCGCCACACTCGTGCAGGACACGGCGCGTATCGGGATCCTTCGGGTCGCTATCGATGCCCCCATCCCGAACGAAATGCACCGAGCCGACGATATAGTCGAAACCGTAATCGCGACGGTAGCGCTCCACCAGCTGTGCCCAGCGGTCGGGTGGAACCACCTCGATCTCGAAACCGCAGAGCACGGTTAGTCGTCCTTCGTACTTCCCTGCCAGGGCACGCACGGCAACGGCGTACTGCTCAAAGAGTTCCATGAGGGTCTGCACGCTCCAGCCCTTTTCGCGCTCGGTGGTGTAGAGATAGCGTGGCTCCACCCTCGGCATATGCTCGCTGACGCCGAACACGACATAGCCGACTTCACATGCCGCCTCCAGAATCGAGCGCAGGGAGCCTTCTGCATGCTCGCAGAACTCCCCGCTATGCCCGCCATGCATCGAGATTCGCCAATCACGGTTCGCCATGTGCCATAAGAGGATACCCGCCCCACATGGGATTATGGGAACAGCGGGAGAAATCCCCTATCGATAACGGGTCATTTCCACCGCTGCCCTGCTGGGGTTGGTCGGACTAAGGCGTCGCCTGGTCCTCTCCCCTGCGAGGAGACAGGGGCTTTGCCCCTCACCCGTACCCTCTCCCCAGCGGGGAGAGGGTCAGGAGAAGCAAGCTCCTTAGCGGGGAGGGTTAGGATAAGCATAGTCGGTGGTCAGCAGCCCTGCCCGAAGTTGAACAGCACTGTGAGCAGGTCGGCGTCGTCCACGGTGCCGTCGCCGTTCACATCCTCCGGTCCGCAGGACTCGCTGCAGCCGAAGTCGAACAGCACCATCAGCAGGTCCGCATCATCCACACAGCCGTCACCGTTCACATCCCCTTGCGGTCCGGTCGGGCAGGGATCGATCTCCACATACTGGACGCCCGGCGCACTCACCTGAAAGCTGAAGGGGAACGAATCAAAGGGTGGGTCCGGACAGCGTACCCACGCCACATTCGGGAACTGTTGCGAGGTATCGCCGATGTTCAGCGCGGGCAGCGTCTGGTTCGACATGTAGGTGCCGTGGCATGGGTCGCCCAGGTCTGCGCCGCCTGTCAGCACCACCAGAATTCGTATTCTACCAGAGGGGTTTCCCAAAGCGCTGAGCGGGATAGCCACCTCCATCCCGGTGGTGACGGTGGACGGGTTGCCGGGGTTGTTCGGGTCGCTGGTAATGCCTCCTTCGTTCGAGTTGTCCAGGGCGGCGCGCACTCCAGCCGTGTTATCACCGCCTGAAAGCGTGCCGTCACCTGTGCCAGTGGGCGCTGCACCCAGATAGGTGGAAGTATTATTTATCAGGTCGTGCAGGTCTGCATAGATGTTGTCGTTGCCTTGCCCATCGTCGTAGCGGTTGATACCCAGTGCCCAGTCAGGCTGATGGTCGAACACCACGCCGCCCATGCCCTGCACTGAGCAGTTGATGCAGCCGGTGGTCAGCGTGAAGGTGTTATTCGGGTTGCGCCCCGTGTCGATGTAGAAATGGAAGGCATTGCCGTTGCCTTCCAGGTTGCCAGTGACGCCGATGTAGAGCACGCCACCTTCGCAGCGCACAAAGAGCTGGTTTAGCTCGGACCCCCAGGTGACTCCGCCGGTGTGGTCGCCAAAGCCTGTGTAGTTCGTCTGCGAGGCGAGTGGGGTGCCAAACTCGGCGGGGATGTTGCGTCCGTCGATTGTCGGCTGCGCCATCGCCGCGGCGCATGCCAGCGCCAAGCTCGTCAGAATCGTTGCATGCTTCATCGCCATAGACCTCCTTTCCCCGCCTTGGGCGGGTCATCTTATTATACCCCACACTTGCACTATCAGGTACACTCTCTGTGATGGAGGAAAAGAGATGAAAGCGATCACTTTGCGTGGAGGCGAGTTCTTATTGCGTGAGGTGGAGCCGGCGCGGGTATTTACCCCCGAAGATTTCACCTCGGAAGACATCCTGTTGGCGCAAGCGGCTGAAGAGTTTGTGCGTGGCGAGGTGCAACCCCGCAATGAAGCCATCGAGAAACAGGAGGAAGGGCTGACGGTCCGCTTGCTCAAAAAGGCGGGCGAGCTGGGACTGCTGGGTGCCGACCTGCCGGAAGCGTTCGGTGGACTGGCACTGCCCAAAACGACCAGCACGCTGATTGCCGAGAAGATGAGCCTGCAGGCGTCGTTCGCTGTCTCGTGGGGTGCGCATGTGGGGATCGGCACGCTGCCCATTCTCTTCTTTGGCACACCCGAACAGAAACAGAAGTACCTGCCTCGCCTGGCGAAAGGCGAACTGATTGCTGCCTTTGCACTGAGTGAAGCCAACTGCGGTTCCGACCCCCTCTCTGCCCGCACGAAAGCGACCCTCGCGCCCGATGGCAAGCACTACCTGCTCAACGGCGAAAAGATGTGGACCACCAATGCGGGCTGGGCGGACCTGTTCATCGTGTTTGCTAAAGTGGATGGCGAGAAGTTCACCGCGTTTATCGTGGAGCGCAACTTCCCGGGCGTCTCGGTCGGGCGTGAGGAGTACAAGATGGGCATCAAAGGCTCCAGCACGCGCCGTGTGATTCTGGATAACGCACAGGTGCCTGTCGAGAATGTTCTGCATGAGATTGGCAAGGGGCATCATGTCGCGTTCGGCGTGCTGAACATTGGGCGATTCAAGCTCGCTGCCGCGGCCCTGGGCGGCTCCAAAGAGGCACTAACTATCGCCACCCGCTATGCCAAAGAGCGCCAGCAGTTCGGGCAACCCATCGCCAACTTTGGACTGATCAAGCACAAACTGGCGGAGATGGCTATTCAAATCTATGCTCTGGAGAGCGCTGTCTACCGCACTGCTGGCATGCTGGACGAGGTGTTCCACGGCATCGACCCACTTGCCCCCGACGCGAACGCCCAGTATCGCGAGGCGGACGAGGAGTACCCCGTCGAGTGCGCCATTCTCAAAGTGTTTGGCTCCGAAGTGCTGGACTATGTGGCGGACGAAACGGTGCAGATCCATGGTGGGTTTGGCTACACCGAGGAGTTTCCTGCCGCGCAAATCTACCGCGACAGTCGCATCAATCGCATCTTTGAAGGGACGAACGAGATTAATCGCCTGCTGATGCTGGACCAGCTGATGCGCCGTGCGCTGAAGGGCAAGCTACCTGGCTTGATGGAAGCGGCGCAGGCGATTCGCGCCGAGCTGAACCAGCCTCAGATGCCCACACCCGATCCGATTGACCCACTGGAAGCCATCGGCAAATATATCGTCAACGCCAAGAAAGCCATCCTGATGACGGCGGGGATGGCGGTGGAGCAGGTTGGCACGGCGTTGGAAGAGCAGCAGGAGATTGTGGCGCATTTGGCGGACTGCCTGATTCAGCTCTACGCGATGGAAAGCGTGTGGCTGCGCACGCGCAAACTGCAACAGAAGGGGCTGGACATCACCATTCCGCTGGCGATGACCCGGGTATTTGCGTACGACGCCTTCGACGCCATCGAGGCGCACGCACGCCGCGCCCTGCACGCCTTTGCGGAGGGCGATCTGCTGCAGATGCTGCTCGCCGCGCTCAAGCGCTACACCCGTCGCACGGGCGAAGTGAACACCATGGCGTTGCGCCGCCAGGTTGCCGACTATGTGATTCAGCACGAGCGCGCATGGTTGATTAGCGGGAAGTAGAAGGGGGCTGATCAACGCGCCCCCTTCCCTATATAGGCATTCGGCATCTATTCCTGCGGCGCATGGATGGTCAACACTGGGCAGGTAGCGGTACGCACCACCTTTTCGGCAAAGGAACCGAACACGAACCGCTGCCAGCCACGCCGTCCGTGCGTCGCGATTACGATTAGGTCGGCACCTTTCTCCTGCTGATACGCCACAATCTCTTCCGCAGGTTCACCCCATACCACATTGGCAAAGGTGCGCAACTGGGTGGGCACGCGCTGCGCGAGCACCTCCTGCATGGAGCGTTCCGCTGCCTCGCGTAGCTCCATCTCATACAACGGGATTTCCACATTCACGGGCACTGGCACTACATGCAGCGGCGGCACCACATGCAACAGATGGAGCTCGGCATCGAAATGTTCCGCAAGCTCGATCGCAGCGTCCAGCGCGGTATAGGACGGCTCGCTGAAATCGGTCGGCGTCAGTATCTTTTTGAATGGCAAGAGCATGCAAAAAACCTCCTGTGCATAGGATTCTACCCTCTGGATGCGTTGCACTATGCACCCTCCTTGTCAAGGTAAACCGTCCACTCTGGCAGGAATCGAGCGAGCCTTCAAGAATCGAAGGAGTGTGCAGCGAGGGTATCTGGTTGTGAACCCCAGCGCGGGGGGAGGGCGCGCGACAAAGCGACTGCGCGTTGTGCGCTCCGCGCTGGAACAATGGCGAACGATCTGCACCCGCTCGCTGGAAGAAGGGATCGAAGTTTCGGCACGGCTTGCCAGGGAGGGTGCGGTCTGCGTCGCGGTAGGCGGCGACGGCACGCTAAGCAGCGTGGTCGGCGGCTACCTCCGCGCCGTCGAAGCGGGCGAAGTAGCGGACACCACTCGCATCGCCTGCCTGCCCGTGGGCACCGCCAACGACGCTGCACGCGAACTGGGCATCCCCAGACGCCTGCAACAAGTGCTGCCCCGATTGGCACAACCCCGTTGCCACACCCTGGACGCTGGGCGCATCCGACTGCCCGATGGACGCGAACATTACTTCTTCAATGTGGTGGGTGTCGGTTTTGATGCCCGCGTGAACGACGCCACCCATGAACGCCTCAAGCAGCGATGGGGACGACTTGCCTACCTCATCGCCATCTTGAAGCAGCTCTGGCACTATGAGCCGGTGCAGCTCCAGCTCGAAATCGACGGGCTGCGCATCGAGCAATCTGCCCTGCTGGTCGCTATTGCGAACGGACGCAGCTACGGGGGCGGCATCCGTATCGCTCCCTTCGCCGAGTTCGACGACGGCTGCTTCGATGTGTGTCTTATCGAGTATATCCCACGCCTGGAATTCCTGCGTCAGTTCCCCAGAGCGTTGCGCGGCGAGCATCTGGGGCATCCCGCGGTCCATAGCTGGCGCGCACGTAGCGTACGCCTCTGGCTCCCCACGGTGGAACCCGTCTCGGTCGACGGCGAGCTGCTCTACACCAGCCACCTGCACTGCGAGGTTTTGCCCGCCCGCGTGCCGTTCGCCCTGCCCCGTATGAACCAGCCCCCTGCCACGCCTGATATCGGGAGAGAATAAGCGCTGTCTTCCGTGAAGTAGGGAGGAACCAGTAGAGTATCCTAAAGAAGGTGGAAGCGTGAGAGAACCGCTTTCACGCTTGCTGGCTGCCTCCTGGATCGCACGAAGCTTCGCTCCTACAGGAACTCGCGGTTTCCGTATTGGGTAAAATCGTTAGGTGATGGCACGCAAGCGTGGCACAGTGCTGGTGGCGATGAGCGGGGGAGTGGACAGCTCGGTCGCAGCAGCGCTTCTGCAGAAGCGTGGCTACGAGGTAATCGGCGTCACCATGCAGATCTGGCAGGAGTCGCATCCTGACCCCCGCTATGGTGGGTGCTGCTCGCTGGGCGCGGTGGAGGACGCCCGGCGCGTGGCACGCCGCCTCGGCATTCCGCACTATGTGCTGAACTTCCGTCGCGTGTTCGCGGATACAGTCATTCGTGACTTTGTGCATGAGTATCGTAGTGGGCGCACGCCCAATCCGTGTGTGCAGTGCAATCGCTTTGTGAAGTTCGACGCGCTGCTCAAGAAGGCGGACGAGCTGGGCTGCGACTATATTGCCACCGGGCACTATGCCCGCGTGCGGTTCAACCCACGCACGGGGCGCTGGAACCTGCTGCGCGCGCGGGATAAGCACAAGGATCAGTCCTATGTGCTGTATATGCTATCGCAGGAGCAACTGGCGCGGGTATTGTTCCCGCTGGGTGGGATGCCCAGCAAGGAGGAGACGCGCCGCCTCGCGGCGGAGCTGGGGCTATGGACAGCGCACAAGCCCGACAGCCAGGAGATTTGTTTTGTGGCGCATGCGGGCGGCTATCACCAGTTCCTGCGTGAGGTTACGCCCGATGCTTTCCAGCCGGGTGAAATTCGCGATGTGCATGGGCGTGTATTGGGGATGCATCAGGGCATCGCGCTTTACACCGTCGGACAGCGGCGGCGGTTGAATGTTCACTCGTCTGTACCGCTCTATGTGCTGCGCATTCTGCCAGAGGAGAACGCCATCGTCGTCGGCACCGAAGACCAGCTTTACGAGCGTGAGATGTTCGTGGAGCAGGTCGTCTGGAGCAGCATGCCTGCTTTAGAGAAGCCTCTCAAAGTGATGGCAAAAATCAGGTATAATGCGCAAGTGGCGCCCGCTTGGGTCTTCCCGAGTGAGACACCTGATGGGGTGCGGGTGGTGTTTGACCAGCCTGTGCGCGCGATTACGCCCGGGCAGATCGCTGTGTTCTACCGTGGCGAGACGGTGGTCGGTGGGGGCACGATTCGCGGCGCTGTCCATGCGCAAGCGGACCTGCAGGCGACTGAATGGGCAGTGCGACGCGCCTTGCAGAAGGTGCAACCGCTGATGTGTGAAGGAGTGGATGGATGAACGACACTCTGTTAATGGTTCTGATTGGGCTGATGTCGATCACGCTGCTGGTGCTCAGCTGGGCAGTGATTGCGTTGCTGGTGCAGGCGCGGCGTGAGTTGCCCGTGCTGCGCCGACGGGTGGACGAGCTGCACGGGCGACTGGGGCGTGTGCTGGAGGAGACGGTGCCTGTGCTGCAGACGACCACACGTGCCTTGGAGGAGGCGGCGGAGACCATCGAAAATTTGCATATTGTTACGGACAACCTCCGCCACAAGCTGGAGGTGGCGGATGAGGTGGCAGGCAAGGTACGGCGCGTGCCCGAAAAGACGGCGCGCGCACTCGGACGCCTTATGCATTACGCTTTCAAGCTGGGCGGACAGCTGCTCTTGCAGCGGTTGCAGGCGGGGCGCAACCGCAAGCCGCATCCCCGTTTAGAGCCGCCCTCACCAGTGCCTGCCCCTCAACAGGCGAAGGTGTCGTCCGTGAGTCGAGAAGGGCGCGGGGATGCGGAGGAAGGCATAACGAGTTCTGCTCTGCAAGGGGCAGAGACCGCCTCCATTGCGGAGGCAAACCCAGACCAACCGAAGGAGGAGGGATGAGCGATGAACCATGATGAACGCAGTGGGCTGCTCTATCTGCTGGCTGGAATCGGGCTGGGCGTGCTGATCGGCGCGGTGCTCGGCTTGCTCTTTGCGCCCAAATCGGGCGAGGAGCTGCGAGGCGAACTGACTCAGCGTGTCCACGACCTCTCCGAGAAGGTGCGCGAACTGGCGCAACAGGTCTACGAGAAGGGCGGCGAGACGGTGCGCAATGTGCGCGAACGGATGAGCCGCCGCCCATCGGGCGAGGAGGTCGCTCCCGAGGAAGCCTGAGATGTTCGGGCGTATCTTTCTGGTGGTGGCGGCGATTCTGTTCAGCACCCTCCTGATCGCTGCCACCCTTTACTTCATCTATCTGATTCTGGGGGCGCTGATCCCCTTCCTCATTGCAGGCATTATTGCCCTGTTGCTCAATCCGTTTGTGGAGCGTCTGTGCCAGCGCGGTTATTCGCGCACGCGCGCCGTGTTCAATGTGTTTCTGGGCTTTATTCTGCTGCTACTAACAATCGGGGTCGCGCTGCTGCCCAGCTTCTATCAACAGGCGCAGAGCATTATCGACTTTTTCTCCTCCCCCAAAAATGCCAACATCACGCGCACGGTAAACAGCTGGGTTGAACAGACCCAAAGCTACCTGCAAGATGAGATTAAGCGGCGTGAGCCATGGGTAGAGCGTAATCGTCCCATGCTCAAACGGTTAGGTATTCCCACTACCCCCGAAGAGGTTGACAAAGCCACGGAGCGCTTGCGCACACGCCTGCAGACTCTCCTCACCAATTGGGCGTCGAAGGTGTTCAATGCGATTGTGCAGACGCTGATCGGGGTGCTGTCGCGGGTCATCTGGGTGATCCTGATTCCGCTGAGCGCCTACTTCTTTTTGCTGGACATGCCGCGCGTGCGTCAGGCGTTTCTGTATCTGTTGCCACCGGCGCAGCGTGCGCCCGCAAGCCGTTTGCTCAACGAGATTGGCACGGTCTTTTTCAACTACATTCGGGGGCTGGTGACCGCTGCCCTTACCTACGGATTGACCTGCATGCTCTTTTTCTGGGTGCTGGGCGCACCGAATCCCGTGCTGTTAGGGGTGCTGGCTGGGTTGCTTTATCCGATCCCGTATGTGGGCGCGTTTCTGATTGCGCTCACCTCAGGTGGGTTCACCCTGCTGTTTGAGCCGTCCCCGTTGCTTTTCTCTTTCACGCCTTCGAAGGTGTGGCATGCGGTGATTGTGGTGCTGGCAGGGATTGGGTTGAACACGCTGTTCGATATGCTGGTCACGCCGCGCCTGCTGGGGGGCGCGGTGGGTTTGCGTCCCCTTGCCGCATTGGTTGCCATCGTGGTGGGTGCGACCGTTGGTGGCATCTGGGGCATGATGCTCGCCGTGCCCGTCACCGCCTCGCTGCTGATTATCGTGCGTCAGATGCTGCATTACTTCTATGGTGAGCAGGAGAAGGAGGCACTTGCGCCGTCTGCTGAAGACGGGGTGAATGGAGATGAAGTCGTCTCGCATTCTAACGGTTAAGGTGATTCCGCGTGCGTCGCAGAATCGGCTGGAGCCTCAGCCCGATGGCGCCTTTGTCGCGCGTGTCACAGCGCCGCCTGTGGAAGGCGCAGCGAACCGCGCTGTGATTCGCCTGTTGGCAGCCCATCTGGGCATCGCTCCTTCTCGCATTGAGCTGGTCGCCGGCGCAAAAGCGCACCTGAAGCGGTTCCGAGTGATGGAATGAGAGGGGATGAGCAGGTACAATAACGGCGGAGGCAACGATGAGGATCCCGAACGAACTGCGTTATTCGCGCACCGACGAATGGGTGCGAGTGGAAGGAGACGAGGCGGTGATCGGCATCACCGATTACGCCCAATCGGAGCTGGGCGATATCGTCTATCTGGAGCTGCCCGAAGTGGGACGCTACCTGCAGGTGGAGGAGCCGTTCGGCGCGATCGAGTCGGTAAAGGCGGCCTCCGACCTGTATGCACCCGTCGAAGGCGAGGTGGTGGCGGTCAATAGCGCTTTGCAAGCCGCGCTGGAGACCATCAACGAAGACCCCTACGGCGCGGGCTGGCTCATCCGGGTCCGTCTTAAAGACCCCGCTCAGCTCGACACCCTGTTGTCCGCCGAGGAGTATAAACGCTACCGCCAGATTGAAGATTAGCCATGCGCTACATTCCCCATACCGAGCAAGATGTCCGTCAGATGCTGGACACAATCGGTGTCCGTTCGATTCGCGACCTGTTTGCCGACATTCCCGAATGGCTTTATCTGAAGGAGCCACTCAATATTCCGCCGTCCCTCGACGAGCATGCGCTGTTTCGGCGGCTGAGCCATTTTGCCACGCAGAATGCCGATACCCGTCGCTATTTGAGCTTTCTGGGCGCGGGCGCGTATGACCATTTCATTCCTGCGATCGTGGAGGCAATCATTAGTCGGGGCGAGTTTCTGACCGCCTACACACCCTATCAGCCCGAGGCGAGTCAGGGGCTGTTGCAAAGCATCTTCGAGTTCCAGACGATGGTGTGCGAGCTAACGGGCATGGAGGTTGCCAACGCCTCGATGTACGACGCGGCGACCGCGCTTGCGGAATCGGCCCTGATGGCGTGTCATATTACGGGGCGTTCGAGCGTGCTGGTCTCGGAAGCGGTTCACCCCCATTATCGGCAGGTATTGCGCACCTATTTGTGGACGAACGAGCGTGAGCTAATTGAGCTGCCCATTGCGGAGGGGTTGACCGACCGTGAGGCTCTGCATGACGCCCTCGATGAGCGGGTTGCCTGCATAATAGGGCAGTATCCCAACTTTTTCGGGCTGATTGAGTCGCTGGCACCGCTGGTGGAGGAGGCGCATCGGGCGGATGCGTTAGCGATTGCATGTGTAGACCCCATAGCGCTGGGCGTGCTGAAGCCGCCCGGCGAGTACGGAGTCGATATCGTGGTGGGCGAGGGGCAGTCGCTTGGCAACGCGATGGGCTACGGCGGTCCAATGCTGGGACTTTTCGCCTGTAAGCAGACCTATGTGCGGCGCCTGCCAGGGCGTATCGTGGGGCAGACCACTGATGTGGAGGGGCGCCGCGGGTTTGTGATGACGCTGCGCACGCGCGAGCAGGACATCCGGCGTGAGAAGGCGACTTCGAACATCTGCACAAACGAGGCGCTGTGTGCGCTCGCCAGTACCGTGTTCATGGCGGCCATGGGCAAGCAGGGCTTTCGCGAGCTGGCAGAGACCTGCACCCGGAAAGCACACTATGCCGCGGCGCGTCTGACCCAAGTTTCGGGGGTGCGCCTACGCTTCCCCCAAACGCCCTTTTTCAAGGAGTTTGTGCTGGAGCTGCCATGTCCCGCACAGGAGGTGTGTGAGCGTTTGCTGGCGCATGAGATTATTGCGGGCTTACCCCTTGGGAACTACTACCCCGACATGCCCAACGCGCTGCTGGTGTGTGTTACCGAGACCCGCACACGCGAGGAGATCGACCGATTCGTGCAGGCAGTGGCAGAGGTAATTGAGGGTTGAGAGCGTCGCTGTTCGACCCCAATAGGGGCTGTCCCCTCTACCCTCTCCCCACTGGGAGAGGGTTTTGCGATTTTCGAAGGGCAAACACACTAACTGACAGGATTTTTTTTTTCGAACACCCTCCTCCCCCCTTGACTTTTGTGAATCGGATAGGGTATTATAAGGGGCGAAGGATCGCCGGAGCGCGAGGGAGTGCGCAAACAGGAAACCTTCGGATAGGCTGCTTGCGCCCCCTCCACACGGTGAATCCTTCCAATCTAAAACTCATGGAGGAGGGATGCTTCAGATGAAGCGATGGCTTATTGCAGTGGCTGGGCTGAGCCTGATTACAGGCTTCACATTCGCCCAGATGGATGATGTACCTCCTGGTCACTGGGCATACCAGGCGATCGAGGAGCTGGTGCGCGTGGGCATTATTGAGGGTTACCCGGATGGGACCTTCCGCCCGAATCGCACCCTAACCCGTGCGGAGTTCGCGCAGGCAATCGCCCGCGCCTACCGCAACATCGACGAGCGTCTACGCACTCTCAGCAACCGCATCGAGGAAGTTGCTCGCCAAGCGGGTCAGCGCCCCGGCGGCGAACCGCAACAACCCGCAAACATCGATGCGCTGAGCCGCCAAGTGCGGGAGCTGCAGCAGGCGGTCAATGAGCTGAAACAGCTTCAATCCGCCGTTCAAACCCTGCAGCGACTGGCACAGACCTTCCAGCAGGAGCTGGCGAGCCTCGGTGTGGATGTCGACACCTTGAAGAAGGACTTCGCCGCACTTCAGAGCCGCGTGGAAGCGCTGGAGAAGAAGCGCGAGCGCGTCACTGTCGGTGGCGATGTGACCTTCGGCGGCTACGCCACGCACAGTATCGATAAGTTCCAGGCACTCACTTGGAACGGCGATACGCTCCATCCGTCGGGCAAGTTCCTGCAGAGCATCGATGTGGTGCACGAGCTGGGGCTGACCGTCAGCGGGCAGATCAACGAGGAGGTGTTCGGCGCGGCAACCTTCATTCTGGGCAACTACCTGAACTATGTGCGCAACGCGCCGGCGCCCCAGTCCGATGCGGTCATCTGGGAAGCCTATGTGAAGGCGCCCATCGATGTGTTCGGCACGCGGGTGAATGTTACCATCGGGCGATTCCCGGTGTCGCTTACACCGTTCACCCTTCGCCGCCCGACATGGGACTACTATCTGAACTTCCCGCGCTATAACGACTACCAGTACCGTGTGGACGGCGGCGCGCTGGGCTTCGACTTTGGCACCGTGCGTCTGAACCTGTGGGCTGCCAAGACCAACAACTACACTTCAACTGCTGGTCTTCTTCCCGCCAGAGCGCGCATCGGTTTTGGCAACCACAAGGGTGTCGTGACTGGCTCGGACCAGTTCGCTGGCGCACGGGTGGAGTTCGACGCCATCCGCGGCGAGGACACGAGCCTGACCATTGGTGCCACCTACTTCGCCACGGGTACGGAGCCTGCGGTATTCGCCGGGCAAAACATTAACCGCATCGATGTGTTTGGCGGCGACCTCAAGGCGAAGTTCCGCGGCTTTGACATCGGCGTCGAATATGCCCAGAGCAATGGCGTGTTCGACAGCAGCAATCGGGTCGACAAAGATAACTGGGCGCTGGACGCGAACATCAGCTACGCCCTCAGCGAGAACCTGCGTGTGGCAGCAGGTTATCGCGAAGTGCGCCCACGCTTTGTCGCGCCTGGTTACTGGGGACGCATCGGACATTTCGTGAATCCTGCCGACCTGCGTGGTCCGTACGCCAAAATCCAGTACAAGGTGTCGGACGACCTCAACGTTAGCGTGAAGGGTTCGTTCTTTGAGGGCACCGGTCGCCTACCAACTGTTGCTGGTGGCTACCAGACCAACGACGACCTGGTACATGTGGTAGCGGGCGTTGACTACAAGCTGACCGATCGCTGGAACCTTTCCTTCAACTACGAGGGCGCGTTCTGGCGACCGCGTAGCGCCGCCTTCGGTTCGCCCACCACGAACCCCATCTGGAACTACTTCACGCTCGGGGTCGGCTATGATCTGGGCGAGAACACTTCGCTGAATGTGCTCTACCAGATTATCGACATCGACAACAAGGGTGTGGGAGCACCACTGAATGCGCCCGGTGCTGGCAAGAACCGCGGCGGAGTGGCAGCCACCACGCTTAGCATCAAGTTCTAACGACGCGCTCTTCCCGGAGGCAGGCACTTGCCTGCCTCCCCGATCTCGTGCAAGCTCCCCGGCAGAAATGCCAGGGGGCTTGCTTTTTTAAGGTATCATAGAACCACCCTTCATACTCATGGAGGAGACCGATGAGAAGAGGATGGGCATTTGTGATAGGGATAATATTGAGCCTGCCACTTGCGCTGGCACAAATAGACGAGGATCCGCGTCAGCACTGGGCTTACGAAGCGTTCGAACAGCTACAGCGACTGGGCATTATTGAGGGCTACCCCGATGGTTCACTTCGTCCCAACCGCCTCCTGACACGTGCGGAGTTTGCCCAGGCGTTGGCGCGCGCCTATCGGGTCATCGACGAGCGTCTTCGCAACTTGCAGCGACGAGTGGATACGCTCCGCCCACCCGGAGAGCCATCCCCTCCGCCCACAGACGAAGCCTTCACCCGCCGCGTGCAGCAACTACAAGCCGATGTGCAGGAACTGCAGACACTGAACGAGGCAGTGCAAGCATTGCAACGCCTCGCGCAGACACTCCAGCCCGACATCGACCAGACGGGGATCCAGATAGGCACGCTCAGAGAGGAGCTACAGGTGCTCCAGCAGCGGTTCGAAGCGATTACCGCGCGCTTCTCGTGGCAGGGTGAGCTTACCCTCGGTGGCTACTCGACTCACAGCTTCGATGGGCGCAGCGCGTTCACCTTCAACGGCAACCCGATCGACCCTTCGGGCAAGTTTTTACAGAGCAACGCGGTGGTGCATGAGCTGGCGTTGACCATCCAGGGCAGGGCGAATGAGCAGGTGTCGGGCAGGGCGACCTTCATTATCGGCAACTATCTGCCCTACCTGCGCAGTCCGACGCGCAACGCCGATGCCTTCCATGCTACCCCCGCGGTTTTCACGCAGGGCAGAAGCGATCTTGCCATCTGGGAGGCGTATCTCCAGACGACGCTGCCGCTCTTTGGGCGCCGAATCGCTCTCACCCTTGGACGACTGCCGCTGCGTTTTACACCTTACACCCTGCAGCGGATCGATCCCGATTACTATCTGGACCTTCCCCGCTATCAGGACGGTGCGTTCCGCGTGGATGGTGCGCTTTTCAGCACGGTGGGCAACCGCTATCGGCTGCACCTTTTCCTGGCGAGCGTGTATCAGCGTCGCTCCGCCAGCGCCAGCGCATCGCAAATCTTTTTTGCGAATCACAACGCTTCGGTCTCCGCGCCTGCCGACCAGCTAGCGGGCTTACGTGCGGAATATGACGCGGTGCGAGGCGAGGAGAATACCGTTGCCGTTGGATTGACTCTGTTTGCTGCTGGCGTCGGCCGGGGACGCACCTTCAGCCATTTGAACAACCCTACACGCCCTGCTAATCGGGTGGATGTGATCGGGCTCGATGTGCGGGGACAGTGGAGCAATATCCGCTTCGGACTGGATTACGCGCAGAGCCTCGTCTATCAGGGCGATAATCGCACCGTCTCCCGTGATAATGTGGCGACCGACATCTACGCCGAGTACGACTTCAGCGAGCGGCTCGGTGGGCGACTGGGCTATCGCGAGATTCAGCCCTTCTTTATCGCCCCGGGCAACTGGGGGCGCATCGGCTATCTCTACAATCCTTCCGACATCAAGGGCACCTATCTAACGGTGCGCTACAAGGTGTCAGACCGCCTGCAGGCATCATTCACGGGCGACTTCTACACGGGCACCGGCAAAGTGCGCCTGCCGCAACGGGGCTATCAGGGCAACGATAAGCTCACACGATACCTGCTGGAAGCATCCTACCAGCTACATCCACGCTGGTGCCTGCAGGTCGCCTATGAGAATGTCGCTTGGCGCATTCGCAGCTTCGTGTTCACACCCAATCGAGGCAACCCCACATGGAACTACCTCACCCTGCAACTGAGCTATGACCTGGGCGAGAACACCGCGCTAGGCATCCTGTATCAGATCATTGATGCGAACGGCAAGGGCGTGCCAGAGCTGAGCGGCGGTCCGAGCGCAACGGGCAACCGGGCGGGCGTCGCCGCAACCACGCTGCGTGTAATCTTCTGAAAAAACGAACTCTCTCCCCAGCGGGGAGAGGGCAAGGGTGAGGGGCAAGTTGACCTGCTAAGCCTCCGCTGTCCCCTCGACGGGAAGGAGGCTCATAACGATGAAACGCTCCCTGATCCGTTGGCTGTGGCGAATGATTCTGCCTGCGCTCGCGGAATGGCTTGAACAGCGTGCCCTGCGCCTGCCACAAGCACAACGCGAGCGTCTCGCACGCCAGCTGCACATCGATATCCGCACCATCGAAGCGGTCGAACACACCCTGCGCGAATGCGTGCTGCGCGAGCTGCACGAGTGGCAACCTTGAGGGGGATCAAGTATGGACTGGAGCCAGTTCCTTGCGATTGTCAGCACCCTGATTGGCTGGAGCTTCATTCTCACTCGCCAGATGCTGCAGCGCATGGACCGCCTCGTCGATTCGGCTCAGCGCCAGCAAGCCGCGATTACCGACGAGTTTATCGCCCATCTGCGCCAAATGCTGGATCGCGCCGACGACTGGCACGAACGGCTGCAACAGACCCTGCTGGAGTTGCAAGAACCGCTCTGGAGCCTGCGCCAGCTTCTGTACGAATGGGCGCTGGCACATTCACAGGGGGTGGAGGATGCTGACCGTTACGCGCGACGATGTGAAACGCAAAGCCCGGCTCGGAAGTGAGTATGATGCCGAGATCGACGCGCTGATTGCCGAGATGCTACCTGCCATTGAGTACGCGATTGACCCCCTTTATCTGGACAATCCGGAGGCGGGACTGCTCGCGACGCTCAATCTGGGCGCGCGGGAAATCATCGCAGGCGAGATGCTGGCAACACTTTGGCGCGAGGTCAGTGCGCTGGTCGGCTTCCGATTCGGCTGGCTACAGGTGTTTCCGCCCGATTGGCTGAACCTTGCCGACCCCAGCGGACTGAAGGCGCAGGGCTGCGTCGCCTTGCGCCCTATCTGAAGCGCAACGCGCGACTGCAGTTCCTCACACGCACAACAGGCGAGGGAGGAGACGAGCTGTGATTCTCCACCACTGTTTGCGCGGCTGGCTGCAACGCTATGGAGAGCCATTTGTCATTCGCGCCGAAGTCAAACGAGGACTGTTCGTGCAACCACCTATCGGACTGCTGCGCTGGCTCTATACCAGCACCGAGCTGGAGATGTTGCCGCGCCCGCTCTGGCTGGCGCTATTTCTGCCCGACATCTATCCTCTGCCCGATGAGACGCTGGAGTGGCGGGGGAACACATATCGCGTGCTGCGCGTGCTGGAGTTCCGCTATCCCGATCCTGACCCGCTCTATCGCCTCATGTTGATCGCACCCGTCTGAATCGGGTGTACAGGGTAGAATCCTACTTGATGCACCAGATTCAGGGCAACGAGGCGGAAAAGGCGGCGACGCCAGTGATGGTCGGCAAACCCCTGACGATTGAGGATGTGGTGCGCGTGGCACGCGAATACGCCCCTGTCCAGCTGGACGAAGGTGCACGCCAGCAAGTGCGCAAGAGCCGTCGCTATGTAGAACAGCTGCTTGCCGAGAACCGTGTGGTGTACGGTGTCACCACCGGGCTGGGCAAGTTAGTGAACCAGCGTATCAGCCCTGAACAGACCCGTGCCCTCCAGCGCAACCTGTTGCTCTCCCATGCGATGGGCGTCGGCGAACCGTTCCCCACCGAGGTGGTGCGCGCCATGATGTTGCTGCGTGCGCAGAGCCTCGCGCTTGGGCACAGCGGAGTACGCGAGGAGGTCATCGAACAGCTGCTGCAGATGCTCAATCGGCGTCTGCATCCTGTCGTGCCGTCGCAGGGGTCTGTCGGGGCGAGCGGCGACCTCGCACCGTTGGCACACATGAGCCTGCCCCTCATCGGGGAGGGCGAAGCGGAGTATGAGGGGCGTCTCTTCAAGGGAAGCGACGCGCTGCGTGCCGCAGGGCTGGAACCGCTGGCGCTGGAAGCGAAAGAGGGACTTGCACTCATCAACGGCACGCAGGCGATGACCGCCCTCGGCGCCCTGCTGGTGTATGATGCGCTCGAACTCTGCACGCTCGCCGATATCGCAGGCGCGATGAGCCTCGAAGCGCTCAAGGGCAGCCTGCGCCCGTTCGATCCCAAAGTAGCGCAGGTACGCCCCCACCCGGGCGCGGCGCAGGTCGCCAAAAATGTGCGTAAACTCGGCGCGAATAGCCCCATCCACAAGTCGCACGAATTCTGCGATAAAGTGCAGGACGCTTACTCCCTGCGCTGCATCCCGCAGGTGCACGGCGCAACGCGCGACGCGCTTACCTATGTGCGCGAGGTTATCGAACGCGAAATCAACAGCGTTACAGACAATCCGCTTGTGTTTCCCGATGAAGATGAGGTCATCTCCGCAGGCAACTTTCACGGGCAGCCCGTCGCACTCGCGATGGACTACGCCAAAATCGCCATCGCGGAGCTTGCCAGCATCAGCGAGCGACGCATCGAATATATGCTGGATCCCGATCTATCGGGACTGCCCGCCTTCCTCGCAAAGCAGAGCGGACTGCATTCGGGGCTGATGCTCTCCCAGTACACCGCAGCGAGCCTCGTGTCGGAAAACAAAGTGTTGGCACATCCCGCCTCGGTCGATTCGATCCCTACCAGCGCGAATCAGGAAGACCATGTCTCGATGGGCGCGACAGCGGCGCGCCAAGCATGGCAGATTTTGGAAAATACACGCTGGGTGATAGCCATCGAGCTGGTGAACGCAGCGCAGGCGCTGGAGTTCCATAAACCGCTGGAGCCTGGACCCGGCGTCAAGGCAGCGTATGAGGCAATTCGCACCGTTGTGCCCCCACTGGACGCCGACCGCATCCTGAGCCCGGATGCGCAAGCAGTTCGCGAGTTGATGCGTTCGGGCATGCTGCGCCGCGCCGTGGAGGCAGTGGTGGGCCCGCTACACTAAAGGGACACGATCTCCCTCTCCCCTCTGGGGAGAGGGTCCGGGTGAGGGGACAAAATGCACTCACCCCTCTGGGGAAGAGGGGGAACCCCTATTCGTGTTCCATTTTTGGCTGAGGTATACTCTCTACCGTGATGATCTTACAGGAGAAGGATCGGGAAGCGTTACAGCGACGACTGGCAGATTTACCTCATACGGTGAAGCTGGTCATGTTCACCACGCAGCAGCAGCCCGAAACGAGCGAACTGCTTTCTCAAATTGCTCAGGAGATTGTGGCGGTATCGAGCGGCAAAGTGGTGACGGAGTTGTACCGTCTGGAGGAGGAACCCGATGTGGCGGCGCAATACAGCATCGAGCGTGCGCCCGCCATCGTGGTGCGCACCGAGGAAAAAGACTACGGCATCCGCTATACGGGGATTCCCGCAGGGTTTGAGTTCGCCTCGCTGGTGGGTGCCATTGAGGATGTGGGCAAGGGCGATCCGGGCCTCTCACCCGACAGCCGTCTGCTCCTGGCGAGTTTGCGGCGCCCCGTGCACATTCGCGTGTTTGTGACCTACGGCTGTCCCTATTGCCCGGCGGCTGTGCGCATGGCGTATAAGTTGGCGATGGCGAGCGATCTCATTACTGCCGAAGGCATCAGCAGCGAGGAGTTCCCGGAGTTGGCAAATCAGTATCAGGTGATGGCGGTGCCAAAAGTTGTCATTAATGATCAGCACAGTTTCGAAGGCGCATTACCTGAACCTCAGTTTGTTCAGCAGGTGCTGCGTGCCGCCTCCAGCGGATTGATAATCTTGCCCTAAAATCGGGTACTCTTTTATCGATGGGCACGGCTCAAACGGGCAGGAGCGCGATTCGCAAGCAGGTACAGCTGCCGCTTTCCGTGGCGTGTCGCATCAGCCTGCTGAACATTCGGGTGCGATTTCTGCGCTCGCTGATTACGGCAGTGGGGGTGATGCTGGGTATCGCGCTTTTTGCGGCGGTGCGTGCAGCGAATCTCTACGCGTCGCCTATTGACCCCAACGACCCCGTTGCGCTGGAAACCGCCACACGCCAGAACTGGCTGGTGGTGATGAGCCTTGTGCTGTCCACTGTCGGTATCACCAACTCCATGCTGATGGCGGTGGCGGAGCGGTTCCGCGAAATCGGCACGATGAAGTGTCTCGGCGCCCTCGACTCGTTCATCGTGAAGCTGTTCTTCATCGAAGCGGGGCTGATGGGCGTGGTCGCGTCGCTGTTCGGCTTCGTGGTGGGCTGGGGGCTTGTCACGCTTATTAATCTCTTTCGCCTGGGCACTGCTATCTGGGGCGCGGTCAGTCCACTCACATGGCTGGTACTGTTGGGACAGGCGATGGGCATCGGCATCCTGTTGACGGTGGTGGCGACCATTTTGCCTGCCTATCGCGCTGCCAAAATGCCTCCTGCGGCGGCACTGCGCGTGGAGGTGTAGGAGTAGGCGATGTCCGTTTTCGTGGCAGGCTCGGTTCCCCCGGATAGGAGGGAACCGAGCTTTTTTCACGGATTCACGCGGTAGATGTCCAGCCGGTCGTCGCCTGCAATAAAGTTCGCTTGAATAATAAACAAGTAGCGAGCGGTAGGGCTGGAGCCGAAGTTGAACAGCACTGTTAGCAGGTCGGCGTCATCGACCGTGCCGTCCAAGTTCACATCCGCGCTCGGATCGCTGGTGCCGAAGGCGAACAGTACCGTTAGCAGGTCGGCGTCATCGACCGTGCCGTCCAAGTTCACATCGCCCGCCGATGGATCGGGACCATCGCCATAGGTGAAGTTCAGCACATCCCGTGCGAAGGGGTTGGGCGTGCTGCCGCCAGGCAACGGTTCGGCACCCGTAATCTCCAGATAGGGGTTCCAGGTGGCGCCGCTGCCAAGATAGGCAAAGACCTTCGGGAAGCTGTTGTTCCCGTCGCGCCGATTGAATAGCAGCAGGTCGCCTGATGGGGTCGGCAGGTAAAGCACATTGATCTGCACCATGAACGCGCTGTCGCTGGAGAGGTCTATCAGCAGGTTTGCCCGATTCCCCGCCACCGTGTTTGCGCCTGTGCGCTGCGCGTACCAGACGCTGTTGTCCACGCGCAAATAGGCGTCTCCGTTTGGCGCGAAGCTGATATCGCGCATACCAGTCGTAGTGCTGTTGTCGGGGCGAGTTGGCGTTGCCAGAATGTTGGGCCACGCGCTGCCTGTGGCGAAGTCGCGCCGAAAGATGAAGCCGCGACCACGCGCCACAATCGCCAGCGACTCGCCGCTGCCCTGATAGCCCGGATCGATAGCAACGCACTCCATGCGCGAGGTTGTGCCCGGAGTGAGATCGGCAGGCATCACGACGCCCGTACCATTCCAGTTCGTGTCCTGCACGCCGGTAGTGGCGTCGAACTTGCGCACTCCCGTGCGAGCTGGGTTGCCGCTCCCATCGCCCAGACCAGTGCCCAGATAGAGGAACCCATCTTTATACACAACATAGGAGACTCGGCTTTGGGCTGCCTGGGTGAGCGAAATCAGCGGGATATAGCTCCACTGGTTCACATCGGGCGAGAGCACATTCGCGATCTTTAGCACGCCCACAGGCACGGGGTCTGCGGTATTCGCGACCGAGAAGCCCACCACATAGAGGTTGCGCCCATCGAAAGCAACATCCGAGACGCTATCCCCTTGTGCGCCACCCGCAGTGAAGTAGCTGGACAGATCGACCGACTTAAGATGCGTGAGCGTGGGCTGTGCCCACAGTGCGCTTGCCGCAATGCCAAGCGCCAGAAGCCCTGTTAATGCGCCAATCCTCATCATCGATAACCTCCTTTCCAAGGGTACTTCCATTATACCCCATCTTTACAGGGTTTTGCAACACCTGACGAGGCTGTTCGAAAAAATCCTGATAGCCCAATTTCCATCGCCCCTCTGGGGAGCGGGTTGGGGTGAGGGGCAATCCACCGGCTTGCCTGACCGTTCACCGCACAGGGCGTGTGGGGTACACTCTATAGGCATGGAGGTCTCAATGAGTGCCAGAACTCGAACGAAAAAAGCGGCGGCAATCTCTAAGCAGGAGCGCGAGGAACTGCTCGAAATGTATCGCCAGATGGTGCTGATCCGCCACTTCGAGCAGCATTGCGACAAAGCGTATCGCCAGGACAAGATCGGCGGCTATCTGCACCTTTATATTGGGGAGGAGGCAGTGGCGGTCGGCTTCATCTCGCAACTCCAACCTCAGGATCGCGTGCTGGGACACTATCGCGACCACGGCTATGTGCTGGCACTGGGCAGCGACCCGCGCAAGGTGATGGCGGAGCTGTATGGCAAAGTGAAAGGGCTATGCCGTGGTAAGAGTGGCTCAATGCACTTCTATGACAAGGCACACAACTTTCTGGGTGGCTACGCCATTGTGGGCGGTGTGATTGGCATCGCGACGGGCGTCGCCTTCGCCCAGAAATACGAAAACACCGGCGGCATTACCCTCTGCTTCTTTGGCGATGGTGCGATGAACGCGGGATTGCTCCACGAGTGTTTCAATATGGCGGGGCTGTGGAAACTGCCTATCGTCTACATCGTGGAAAACAACAGATATGCGATGGGCACTCCAGTGGAGCTGCATTCAGCGGTGACGAATCTGGCGGAACGAGCCTCGGTCTACGGCTTTCCCTCCGTCCAGATTGATGGCATGGATGTGTTGAAGGTGCGGGAGGCGGCACGCGAGATTATCGCCCATGTGCGCACTCGTCAGGAGCCCTACTTCGTGGAAGCTATTACCTATCGCTATGTGGGGCACGGTGCAGCTGACATTACCGACCCCGGTTCCTACCGCACGCGCGAAGAGATTGAGGAGTGGCGCAAACGCGACCCCATCCTGACCCTGCACCGCTACCTCATCGAAAACGGCCTCTGCACCGAAGAGGAGTTGGAAGCCATCGATCAACAGGCGCAGCGCATCGTAGAGGAAGCCGCGCGCTTCGCGGACGAAAGCCCCGATCCCCCACTGGAGGAACTGTGGCAGCACGTGCTTACGGAGTAGACAACATAAGGTATACTTTCCGAGGTTCATATGGCGATCAAGCTCTTTCGTGAGGCTTTGCGCGAAGCATTGATTGAAGAGATGGATCGGGATGAGCGGGTGTTCCTGATGGGCGAGGATATCGGGCGCTATCAGGGCAGCTTTCGTGTGACGGAAGGACTGTTCCAAAAATATGGTCCCCAGCGCGTGTGGGATACGCCCATCTCGGAGCCGGGCTTTATTGCGATTGCGATTGGCGCTGCCATCGAGGGGTTGCGTCCTGTGGTGGAAGTGATGACCTGGAGCTTCGCCTTTCTGGCAATGGACCAAATTGTCAATCACGCGGCGAAGATTCTATATAAATCGGGTGGGGCATGCCCCGTGCCGATGGTCATTCGTGGTCCTGCTGGACCTGGCAGGCAGCTGGCGGCGCAGCACTCGCACAGCTTCGAGCTGTGGATGGCGCACGCGCCCGGCTTGAAAGTGGTGCTCCCTTCCACCCCTGCCGACGCCAAAGGGCTGCTCAAAACCGCTATCCGGGACAACAACCCCGTGATGTTTATCGAGCATCCACAGCTCTATCTCACGCGCGGTGAAGTGCCCGAAGGAGAGTACACGATTCCCTTCGGTGTGGCGGACATCAAACGGCAGGGACGCGATGTGTCTATCATCACCTACTCGCGTGGTGTGCTGGTGGCACAACAGGCGGCTGAACGCCTGCAGCAGGAGGGTATCGAGGTGGAGATTATCGACTTGCGCACCCTTGTGCCCTGCGATTGGGAGACGGTGTTCAATTCCATCCGCAAGACGCACCGTGCGATTGCCTTGCACGACGACTGGCGCTATGCGGGCTTTGGGGCAGAAATCGTGGCACAGATTCAGGAGCATGCCTTCGACTGGCTGGATGCGCCGGTGATGCGCGTCGCTGGTGCCGATGTGCCAATGCCCTATAACAAGCATCTGGAACGTGCGGCCTACCCGCAAGTGGACGATGTGATGGCGGCGGTCAAAGAGATACTGGCATAGGAGGGACAATCAATGCAGACGGTGATTATGCCCAAAATGGGCGACGCGATGGAGGAAGGCACGTTGGTGCGCTGGCTCAAAGCGGAAGGTGCCCATGTCAAGGAAGGCGAGCCAATTGCCGAAATTGCGACAGACAAAGCGACGATTGAGCTGGAGGCGCCCGCTTCAGGGATCCTGCACGGGATTCGCGTGCAGGAAGGCGCGACCGTGCCTATCAACACACCCCTTGCCTACATTCTCGCCGAGGGTGAAACTTTGCCCGAGCAGGGCGAGCGTGACGGGAAAGCGGTGTCCACCTCCGAGGCGCCCTCGACGCAGGTTGTCCCTCCATCCAGCCCTCTCCCTTCTGGGGAGAGGGAGGTGGCTTTGGAGCCTGCTCCTGTTGCCACCACACCCACCGCAGAACGAATTAAAGCCTCGCCACTGGCGCGTAAAATCGCGCAGGAGCATGGCATCGACCTGCACCTGATTCGAGGCACCGGACCGCAGGGGCGCATTGTGGAGCGTGATGTGCTTGCCTATCTTGAAGCGGCCCGTGCGCCCAGACCGGCCCCACCTGTTGCTGCACCCGCTCCCACGCCTGTTGCGGCCGCGCGCACGGAACCGCTGAACCGTCTGCGCCAGATCACGGCCCAGCGTATGACCGAGGTCAAACAGACCGTCCCTCACTTCTACCTCACGATGGAGATCGATATGGAGGAGGCGCTTGCCCTCCGCGCCCATCTCAACCACCTTGACGAGAGTCTGCGACTCAGCGTGAACGATATTATCGTCAAGGCTTGTGCGGTCGCGCTGGAGAAGCACCCGATGGTGAACGCTTCCTATCGCGAGGGGCAGATTGTCTATCCTGACGGCATCCATATCGGCATCGCGGTGGCGGTTGAGGAAGGCTTGCTGGTGGCGGTGGTGCGCCACTGCGAGGGCAAATCGCTGGCACGTATCGCGCAAGAGACCCAAACTCTGGTGCAAAAGGCGCGCGAGGGCAAGCTGCTGCCCGACGAGATGACGGGCAATACCTTCACTGTGTCCAATCTGGGCATGTTCGATATCGACGAGTTTGCTGCTATCATCAACCCGCCTGCGAGTGCGATTCTGGCGGTGGGTGCGGTGAAAAAACAGCCCGTGGTGATGGAGGATGGCTCCATTCAGCCGCGCGCCCGCATGAAAGTCACGCTCTCCTGCGACCACCGTATCCTGGATGGCGCGACAGGGGCTCGCTTCCTGCAGGAGCTGAAGCGCGTGCTGGAAAACCCGATCTTGATGGTCTATTGAGCGCATGACCAATGGCTCAGCTCGAAATCCGCTGGTTAGATCCGGGCAGTGTGCTGATTGAGCGCGTGCCGGAGGGGCGTCAGGTGCGCATCCGCTTGCCCAGCGGCGAGGTGCATGAGGATGTGCAATTCGCCCGTGCCTTCCCCTTCTCCGACCCCGATCACTACATCAGTGTACAGACGCGCGAGGGCAAAGAGATCGGTATGTTTCGTTCGCTTGAGGGCATGTCGCCCGAATCGCGCCGTGTGTTGGAAGAGGAGCTGGAACGCCGCTACTTTATTCCCATCATTCAGAGGCTCCACTCACTGACCGAAGAGTACGGTCAGCTGCGCTGGGATGTGGAGACCGATCGGGGACGGCGTGTGTTCTATGTGCGCAACTGGCGCGACAATGTGCATGAGCTGTCTCCTGTGCGCTATCTCATCGTGGCGGTGGACGGCAGTCGCTACGAGATACGCGACCTGAACGCGCTGGATGGGCGCAGCCGCGCCTTGCTGGATCGGCTGGGCTGACCCTACTTTCTGCGCTCCAGCTTCACATGCCCATCAGCATAGAGCACCACAACCACCTCCGGATCGCCCCAATCGAGCCTGCCTATAGGGGTTTCGACGAGGTTTTCGATATGCGCCAGAACTTGGGCGTCCATCAGATAGGTGAAAATCATCTGCCCAGTGAAGGCGTCCAGGAAGACCTCCTCATCTTTGAGATAAGGCATGAGCCGATGCGCCACCTCACTGGCAGGAGGGAAGGTCAAGTCATAGTCCTGACAATACATGAGGGCAGCCAAGGCGATCTGCTTACCGTTCGAGAGGTAATACTGACGGAGATCCGTATCCTGCAGTTGCTGTCCACAGGCAAGTTTTTCAGGCAGCGTTCTGGGGTCACGCTTGCTCAAGGGGATGTAAAAGAGTTGCCCGCGCCAGCTGCGGTAGGCGACTCCACTCTCGTCGGGTGCAAGGGAATAGAGCATGGGATCGGCATCGTGTGCGACTGTCGTGTTTCGCAGCCGTTCCGTTTGCGCGTTTCGCGAATGGAGATTCAGCTGCACTGCCGGGAAAGACGGCTCGGCATGAAGGGGGGTCGCCAGCAGCTGCAGATTGGGTGTTTCCTTGCGCTGGGATTGATGGATGCTCTCTGCCCGCTGCTCCAGCATCTGCGCTTCCGAGAGGGGCTGCAGCTTGCCCGCACGCACATCGTAGGTCAAATATTCCTTGCCCCCGTCCCGCCGATAACGCCCCAGACAGAGCCGCGTTTCCGACGCCCAGAAGCTGAAATGAACCCTGCTCTCAAAACGCCACACCACCTGCCCGGTCTGCAGGTCCAGCACCTGAGTGATTGCGCCTTCTATTGCCAGATACCGTCCGCCAGGCGACAGATCGAACTGAAGCCACCTTTCAGCGAGTTGCAGCACCACCTTCGGTGGAGCTTGGGGTGGCTGGCGCAGGTAGAGGGTAGTGCGGGTGGAGAGGATTTTATCGGGCGGTTGCCCCTGTTCACTCGGCTGCCTGATTTCCTCGCCGACGGCATACAGCAGCGCTCTGCCGTTCAAGGCAACCGCCCAGAAGTCGATATTGTCTCGATGAGTCAGGGTTGTGCGTCGGGTCGCTGTGTCATACAGATAGAGGGCATTCTCGCGGATGCGCTGCTGGAGGTTTGGATTATCCCGCATCGCGACATAGCCCTCTCGATCGGGGTGCGCTTCCCGCAAGTAGGCGAGGTAACGTCCACCTTCGAGCCAATTGAACTCCTGCACATCGGTCTCGGCAACAAGCTGGATAGGCGCGCCCACCTCCACGATTTTGCCTTGAATGGCAACGGCAGGCATTTTCTGCTCCTGTCCAACGCTCATCGTCAGCAGTAGGCTTAGCGAACAGAGCCAGCGTGCCCCTCGGCGTAGGAAAGTTGCCGCGCCGTTGCTTATTTGCTGCTCGCCACTATCTACGCGCCACCTGCCATTCATAGCTTCACCCGTGTTTCATATAATACCTGCGCTTTATCGTCTGGCAGGTCGCGGTTGCGCTTATGCAGGATGCGCACGACCGCCTCGTCGGGTTCCCCGATGAGAGGTACCCGGATCACGCGCCTCTCGCCCGGTTGCAGGCGTGTATCGGAGCCATCGATGGCGACATTGTCCGCCAGCAGCTCCTGCTTCTTGCCCACTTCGGCACCTGCCTTCATCAGACGCACGTCCACGATCGCCACCACCTGCTCTGGACCAGTGGGGAAGGTGTGCCCCACCCACACGCTCTCCAGCTTGACCTGCAGGACATCCTCCTTGCGCTCGGCTTCGACCTTGACACCTTTCTGGAACATTTGCGGGGTTGCCCCCTCGAACTTGTGCACGCGCGCCTTGCGTGCAGGCAATCCCGATGGGGCGATGGCAATTGGTCGCTCCACGACAGGCATATGGCAGTTGACGCAACCGTGGGCATCCTTCGCCCACTGCGTCTGCTTGAACGAATCGTAGGTACCGAACACTTCGTGGCAGGTGCCGCACATTTCGTTCGTGCCGAACTTCTCGTTTTTGACGACGGGACCAGGGTGATCTTCGGGCTGTGTGCCCAGCGTGCCGTGATAGCCGCCGTTTGCGTCACGGTGGCAGCTCATGCAGTCGATGCCGTGCTCGCGCATCTCGTTGCGCAGGTCGGGATGCTCGCCGAAGCCCTTCACCAGGATTGGCTCAGGCGCGTGGCAGGGCAGGCACATCTTAATAGAGCGGTTATTCGTGGACATTGCGAAGGTCTCACTGACCCAAGCCTGGGCGTGGCGCGATTGCGCCCAGTCCTGTGCCTCCTGACGATGGCACACCTCGCACTGCCCGCGCACTTTGGGTAGCGCGGGGTTCTCCTGCTGCGTCTTAGTCTGCGGATGATGCGCTGCCAGACTTACCAGACCAATCAGCACAACGCACGAAACGCCCCAACCCAGATTCGCACTCATAGCATGAAAATACACCCTATGCGTGTCCGATTCCTGCAAGAAGAGGCGATGGTCGAAACGGTTTTGGCACGAAAAGTGCTGAATCGCTTTGCGAACACCATGTTGAAAGAGAGCTGGGTTCTGACGATACTTTGCACTCTGGATGCGCTCAGTACTTACTGGCTCATCACGCATGGCTGGGCGACCGAGTTCAACCCTCTCATGAACTGGGTGCTGAGCTTTGGGTGGGGTGCCTTCTTCGGCGTGAAAGGTGCGACCGTGTTGCTTGCGGTCGGCTTTATGGAGTGGTATCGTCGGTATAATCTTGCTTTGGTACGCCGCTGGATGCGCCTCTGTATCGGTCTCTACCTCAGTCTGTGGGTGGTGGGCGTTATTATCGGCTACTTGAGTGGAGAGTAATGAGAAACTTCATCAGGGCGATGTTGGGTATACTATTGATGGGATGAGACGACTGGGGTGGCTGGTGCTGGCGCTGTTGATGGCATGCGCTGGTGCACAGGAGTGGATCAGCGAAACCCTGCAGGGACGCGGTGTCGTCGGACCCTACACACTCAGCTGGAACCAGATAGTGGAGCGCAGCGAGATCGTGCTGCGTGGTGAGCGATGGCTCCTGCGCGAGCGTGACTACTGGATCGATTATGCCGCTGGGCAGATTCGCTTCGCGGAAGCCCTGCGTCGGGACGAGACGGCGCGGGTGGGTTATCGCATCTTGCCGGGGCGCTCGCAGAAAAATAGCCCCTCCGACATTCCGCTCTCCACGGAGCTGGTTCGTTTTGGCGCAGCGTCGCTCAGTCTGCAGGGGCGTGTGCACACCCAGCAAGGCATTCCGCAGACCGATCTGGGCATTCGTGCCGTGTGGGAGCAACCGCAGCAACAAGCCGAAGCGCTCTACCTGTTGCGCAACCCGCAAGGGGAAGGCACCCCCGCACTGTGGCGGCTCGGTTCACGCTGGAAGACGCGCGACGGGTTCACCACTGTGCTGCAGTTTAGTCGCGTCGACCCGGCGTTTGGCGATGCGCGCCCCTATGGGCTGACCAGTGGTCAGGAGCAGGCGCATGCCCAGCTGGAGTGGCGCCCCGATTCGCATCTGCGGGCTCATCTGCAGTGGCGCCATCAGCGCGCGCTGCAGAACCCGATTCAGGCGCAACAGGGATGGCTCGCTGGCATCGACTATACGCTGCCTTCCGCTCGCCTGCAGGTGGAGCGTCAGCTGACGGGGCGCCCTAATCAGCCCACCATCCTTGCCGATCGGCTTGCACTGAGCGTGCAGCCCCACCAACAGCTGCGCTTGCAGCTCGAAGAGCGTACCACACAACAGGGCGACCAGGAACGCAGTCAGACCGAGACCCGTGCCGAGATTGGGCAAGCGGTGCAACTCAGCCATTTGACCCAGCGCGAGGGCGAACAGCGCATCGAGCAGAGTCGCGTCGCGATCCAGGGCGGCACTTCGCAGGTTCAAGGGAGAGTGGAGCTGAGCCAGCGCTGGCAGCAGGAGGACGCGCAGGGTGCAGCGCAAGCGCAACTGCAGGTTCAGCTCCATCCTGCACTGCGGCTTGGGGGTGAGTATCAGCTCCAGGAGCAGGCGGGTCAGCTGCGTGGCTATCAGCTCATCGCCACCCCCTTCGAAGGGGCGCAACTCCGCCTGAGTGCGCGCAACTATGAGGGCTATCAGGGCTATCAACTGCGTAGCGAGCAACTCGAATGGGAGTGGCGTGCCCCGTTCAACCTCACGCTGGGCGGTCAATTCGCACGCCATCCCCTGCAACAGGGACGCCCTCAACCAACCCAGTTAGAGGGCTACCGACTGCGCTTTGCTCGCGGTGCTTGGGTGGTCGAAGCCGGCTATCTGGAGCAGGAGCAACTGACCGCGCTGTCGCAGGAGCGGCGCTATACGCTTAGCCTGCAGAGCCAGTTGAACCCTGCCACGCTGTTCGCACTCACCTTCCAGCGTACGGAGTGGGAGCGCGACGCTTTCCTGCGCGAGGTTGCCCTCAAGCTCGGGCTGACCCACCGCCTGCAGAACTTCTACCTGACTCTGGAGGCGAGCGCACAGCTGCCACGCGCAGACCAGAATGTCGACCCGAACCGCCCCCGCTACAGCGGCAGCCTGAAGTTGGGAGTCCAGTTCTAAACGCAAAGCAAGGAGCAAAAATACCCTCTCCCCACTGGAGGAGGGTACGGGTGAGGGGACTAATTCGCGAATGCACCCTCGCGTGTTTCCTGTAGCAGCTTATAGTGGCGGGCGCGGCAGGCATGGATAATCTGCTCGCGTGTCGGCTCATCCACGCCGAGCATCTGCAGCACACGATCGGCGATCTCCACGAACGCCTCGAACTCCTCGGGAATCACATCGGTGGCCCCTGCGGCATAGAGTGGTTCAATTTCCGCCAGATAGCGTGTGCGTGCTACCACATAGACCGTTGGGTTCAGCGCACGGGCAGTACGCACAGTATAGCGCGTGCTGATCGGGTCTGACATGGCGAGCACAACGGCGCGTGCATACTGGATGCCCGCCGCTTTAAGAATTTCGGGGTTCGCCGCGTCGCCGTAGACCACCGGAATGCCCTGTTTCTGCGCTTCGCGTACCAGCGCTCCGTTCAACTCCACCACCACAAAGGGCACCCTTAGTTCGCTCAGCACATGCGCCTAATTGCGCCCGTTCAGTCCGTACCCCACGATAATCACATGGTCGCGCATGGTGGGATGCAGATGGTGCCCAACACGCTCGATCAACTCAAAATGCCCTGTGGCATACAGCGTGAGCCGGTAAGTAGCTGCCAGCAGTAGGGGGGTCAGCAGGATGCTGAGCGAGGTGCCCGCCACCAGCCCTTGCAGCAGGTCATCGGGCAGCAAGCCGCGTGCCTGCCCCATCAGCACGAACGAAAACTCACCAATATTTGCCAGTACCGCGCCCGCAATCAGCCCCACACGCAACGGTCGACGCGACAGATACGCTACACCCACCACAATCGCCCACTTGAGCGCAAGCAGCAGCAGCGTCCACCCCAGCACCTGCCACCAGACCCCAAAGAGGTGTTGCAAATTGACCAGCAGTCCGATCGAGATAAAGAACAGCGCGAGAAAGCTATCCCGAAAGGGCACAATGTTGGCAGTAATCTGGTGGCTGTAGGGTGTCTCCGAGATGATGACACCCGCCACGAACGCGCCCAACGCAGGTGAAAGCCCCAATCGCTGCGTGATAATGCTCATCAACAGGGCAATAAAGAGTGAGCCAAGCACTGGCACTTCGCGCGTGTCGGACGCCATCAACCAGCGCAGAATCAATGGGACAAGCCCGCGCGCCATAAAATAGACCAGCACCACCCCCAGCAAGGTCAGCCCCATGCGCCCTGTGAGTGCAACTGGGCTGAGCGCATCTGCCTTCGCCAGAAAAGGCAAGATGGCCATAAAGAGCGGCGCCATCACATCCTGTAGCAACAACACACCAACCGCCATTCGCCCATGCGTGCTATCCAGCTCTTCGCGCTGTTTCAGCAATTTAACACCGACCGCCGTGCTGCTGAGACTGATAATCATGCCCAGTGCGAGCGCCTGCGCCAGCGAATAGCCGAACAGCAGGGCACCGAGGGTGCAAAGCGCAACGGTGGCAAACACCTGTGCCAATCCCGCCCGCAACACATAATGACGCAGCTGCAGCAGTCGTTCGATGGAGAACTCGACACCCAGCGAAAAGAGCAGAAGCACCACGCCCATCTCCGCCAGCAACTGGATGGTCTCCGCCTCTTTCACCCAGCCCAGCCCGTGCGGACCGATCAATACGCCTGTCAAAATGAAACCCACGACCGCAGGAATGCGCAAACGCTGGAACAGCGCCACCACCAGAATGCTGACGCCAATCACCAGCAGGATATTCTCCACGAGGGTCGTTGTGGTGTGTTCCATTTTTGCAAAACCCTAAAGCGTCCTATTATACCTTGCTTTTATCGGACAGGGACATACGACACGGAAACAGGCAGAATCGGAGAGCTTACTGCTTTAGCCCCCTCCCCCGGCGCGGTGGAAGGGGAGGGGGTTCGCTGGACGGTTGCGGGATGATTGCAATTCCTATTATACCCCATGCAGGGCGTGCAATGCAAGTAGCACCTGGATGAGCGTCTCCAGCGGCTGCTTGCCGAGGGGGAGGTGTAGCTCGTCGGGATAGGTGCGCAAGTGAGGGAACTGCTTTTGCAGGGCAAGCTGCCAGCGCGCTTTGAGCCGACGGTCAGGCTTGAACTTGACGATGAGACGGTTGCCCTCGCTGGCGAGGCTTACCGCGCCCAGCGCATGCGCCATGATGCGTGCCTCCATCAGGCGTATCAGGTTCTTGAGGGGCGGCGGCAGAGCGCCGTAGCGATCGCGCAGCTCGCGTACCAGGGCTTTCAGCTCCTCGCGCGTGCGGCTGCCTGCAATGCGTTTGTAGTAGCCCAGTCGCTGAGCCACATCGGCAATATAGTCGGCGGGGATATAGGCGTCGACAGGCAGCTGGGCAGGTGGCAGCTCCTCCTCCAGCGGGGTGTCCAGCGCCCCGTGCGTCTCGCCTTGGCGCAGGTGGTGGATGGCATCGCGCAGCATCGCCTGATAGAGTTCATAGCCGACCAGTCGCATTGCGCCGTGCTGCTCCTCGCCCAGCAGGTTGCCCGCGCCCCGAATCTCCAGATCGCGCAGCGCAAGGGCAAAGCCCGACCCCAGATGCGAGAACTCCTTCAACGCCTGCAGTCGCTCCTCTGCCCTCTCTGTGAGCTTGCCCGGTTTGAACAGAAAATAAGCATACGCCTGGCGGTCGGATCGCCCCACACGCCCGCGCAGCTGATAGAGTTGCGCCAGACCAAACCGTTCCGCGCCCTCCACAATCAGCGTGTTCACATTCGGCATATCGAGTCCGTTCTCAATAATGGTGGTGCTGACCAGCACATCATAGCGGCGCTGATAGAAATCCAGCACCACTTTCTCCATCTGCTGGGCGGGCATTTGTCCATGCGCGATGGCGACCCGTGCATGGGATACCAGTTGCTTAACGCGCTCCGCCACATGCTCGATGCCCTGCACGCGCGGCACAACATAGAACACTTGCCCATCACGCTGCAGCTCGCGCAGCACCGCCTCGCAAACGGTCCAGTCGGTGTAGGGTAGCACATAGGTGCGGATGGGCAGTCTGCCAGGAGGTGGGTCGTTGATGAGGCTCATGTCGCGTATCTCGTTAAGTGCCATATAGAGGGTGCGTGGGATCGGGGTTGCACTCGTCGACAGCACATCGACATCCCCGCGCAGTTGCTTGAACCGCTCCTTCTGCATCACGCCGAACCGCTGCTCCTCGTCGATAATCACAAGCCCCAGATTCTTGAACTGCACATCGTTGGAGAGCAGTCGGTGCGTGCCGATGACCATATCGATGGCGCCCGTTTTCAGCCCGTGCAGGATGCGCCGCTGTTCCACAGGGGAGATGAGCCGGCTGAGCAGCGCCACCTGCACGCCAAACGGTTCGAACCGCTCGGTGAAAGTGAGCCAGTGCTGATAGGCAAGCGGGGTCGTGGGGCACATCAGGGCGACCTGTCGCCCCGACATGATCGTTTTGAAGGCGGCGCGCAGAGCGACCTCCGTCTTGCCGAATCCGACATCGCCCACCAGCAGCCTGTCCATCGGGTGCGGCGATTCTAAATCGCGCTTGACCTCCTGAATCGCCTGCAGCTGGCTGGGTGTTTCGAGATAGGGGAAGCCCGCTTCCATCTCCTGCTGCCAGGGGGTATCGGGATCGCAGGGTGGGCGGGTTGCTTTCTCGCGCAGAGCATACAGCCGCACTAGCTCCTGCGCCACCTCCTTCGCCTTGCGGCGTGCCTGTGCGACCTGCTGAACCCATCGCGCACTGTTGAGCCGATGGATTTCGGGCGGCTTGTCATCCGGCGCGATATATTTCTGGACCCGATCCAGCTGGTCAGTGGGTACATAGATACGGTCAGGATGGGCGTACTCGATCAGCAGGTATTCGCCTTTGACCCCGTCGCGCTCCAGCGTAATCAGTCCGCGAAAGAGACCGATACCGTGATGGATATGCACCACATAGTCGCCCGGCTGCAGGTCCATAATAGAGGTGAGTGGGATACCCTCGTTGAAGCGGCGGGGAGGCAGGCGCAGGCGGTTGCGTTCGAACAGCTCGGCATCGGTCACCAGCGCAAAACGCGACGCATCCCACACGAAACCACCACCCAGATTCCCTCGCCAGAGCAGCAGCGGGCGCGGCATCGTTGGGTCCGACGGCTCCACCGGATCTGAACCGTCGGACTCGATGTAGGGAAGTGCTGCCGCTTGCAGGGCGCGTTTCACCTGATGCGGACGGTCGGTGGCAATCACGATCTGATAACCCGCTTCATGCCAGCGGCGCAGACTATGCCATAGGTCAGGCAGGCGCCCGCGCGTCGTCTCCAGCGACCGCGTGCCCATCCCCACCACAACTCCCGCGCGGTGCAGCGAGTCTGACAGTGCAGCCAGTGCAAGGGCGAATCGGCGGGCATGCAGGCGTTGAATCGGCTCCAGATACATCTCTGCCTGAAGTGGGATAACGTCGCCGCGTGCAGCACGCGAATCGAGCGACTGCTGAACCTCCTCCTGTGTGCGCTCATACGCAATCTGCAGGCGCAGCGGCTCGTCGAGAATCAGCAGGCAGTCATCAGGCAGATAATCGATCAGGCAAGCACGCTCGCGCAACAGCCAGGGCAGGTACAGCTCCAGCCGGTCGAAGGGCATCCCCTGCGCAAGTGAGTGCAGGTCGGCTTCCAGGTTCTCTCGCAGCGTGGCGTGTAGCGAGCGAGGTTGCTGCGCTATCTGGGCGTTCCATTCGGCGCGGATTCGTTTGGCACGCTCAGGGTCGCCCATTGGTATTTCTCGCGCAGGCGGTACCAGCACCGTGCGCGTGCTGGCGACCGAGCGCTGCGTGGTGGGGTCAAAGCGTCGCAGGCTGACAATCTCGTCGCCAAAGAACTCGATGCGCACCGGCAGTGTCGCGCCCATCGGAAACACATCGACGATGCCACCTCGCCGCGCGAAATGCCCCGGCAGGCGCACCGGCTCCTGATACTCATAGCCACTCTCCAGCAAGCAATGGATGAGTGTGTCCGGTGCGATGGCCGTGATTCGGTTCGACGGGTCCGACTCGTCGGGCGAAGCGATGCCCAACCCCAGGGATGCCGCTTCAAATTGGGCGGGCGGCATCGTGCGCTGGAGCGCGGCGGCAATAGGCGCGATCAGGCAGACCGCCTCGCGGCGTCGCAGCGCACGCATCGCTTGAATCCGCTCGTGCAGCACCTCGCACTCCACGCCCGTCGGCTCCATAACGGGGGTCAGGCTCGCAGGCACGCGCAGCAGCCGCGATTCGGGCATACCCAGCCGCAGCAGCACCGCCAGCCATTGCTCGGCACGCTCCAGCGAGGGCGTGATGATCAGCACGGGCGATTCCTGCTCCGCAATTAGCCCCGCCGTCAGAATGGGCGCGGCTTCGGCGCACACCTCGCTCCACACAACGGGATGCTCACCCGCCAAAGCAGGCAATCCGCCCTGCAAGCGTTTTAGCCAGTGTGGCACCATTCACCAAAAGTGTACCTGAGAGATCAATAGGGTATAATATCAACGGCGCTTATGGGCGTCGCGGATGGAGGGTCATGATGGCAACCGTTGGAGCGTTGCAGTTAATGGATATGTTGCGCCCGTATCGGCGGCGAGTACGCTGGGTGCTGATATGGCGCTGGGGTGCGCTGGGGGGCTTTGTGGGTACGCTCGTTGCCCTCGTGCTGGACGCGCTGGACTGGCTCGCCGTGTGGAGCGTGCCCGTTAGCTGGCTACTCATCCCTATACTGGCGGGGGTACTGCTGGGCGGTCTCTACGCGCGGTTCATCCCGTTGCCTGCGTCTGCCTTAGCCCAGCTGATTGACCGTCGAGGACAACTCAAAGATCGCCTGCAGACCGCGCTGGAGCATATAGACGGCGCGCATCTGTTTGATCGCCCGTTGATGGAGGATGCCACGAACGCCCTGCTCGCCATGCATCCTGCCGAGCTGTTCCGATTCCGCTGGAGCATAGCCCATGGATTGTTCGCACTTGCGCTCGTCGCCCTGCTTGGGTTCCACTTCCTGCCTCAAATCCTGATGGCGGTCAGCCATGAACGGCGCGAGCAGCAGAAGCAGATTCAGGCGGCCGCCAAACAGATCGAGCAGGTTACCAAACCCATTCTTGAACGCGCTCAAAAGCCCGATGCGACCGAACTGGAGAAACGCATCGCCCGCAATGTGGAACTGTACAGCCGCCGCGCCCGACAAGGGCGCATGAGCAAGCAGGAGGCTTTGCTGCGCTACAATAAACTGCTGGAGCAGGCGCGACAACTGGAACAGCAGAACCAGCGCAAGCTGGAGCAAGCGGCGCAGCAAGCGGTTACTGCCGGCGAACAGCTCAAACAGCTCACCCAGAAAAACCAGCAACTAAGCCAGCTGGAACGCCAACTGCAAGCCGAGCTGCAGGCACTCCAGCAGCAGCTGGAGGCAGGGAAGGACGCCAGCGGCAACCCGCTCAGCACGGAGCAGCGAGCCAGCCTGCAGAACCAGCTCCGCTCGCTACAGGCAACCCTGCAAGCCCTGCGCAATCCAGCAAACGCAAACCTGCAACGCCAGATCAGCGAGCTTCAACGCCAAATCGACGCCCTGCAACGCCAGCTCCAATCGGGACGCGATTCGAAAGGGATCCCGCTCAGCAAAGAGGTGCTCAAAGCCCTGCAGGAACAGCTCAAGCGACTGCAGCAGCAACTGCGGGCGCTCCAGCTCTCCGAGCAGGCACGCGAGTTCCTGCGTAAACTGATGAACGACCCCAACTTTATCGAAGCGATGCGCCACCTGCAGGAGCTGGCGAAAAAGTGCCAGCAACTCAGTCAAACCCAGGACGCCCGGCAACGCCTGCTCACCCAGGAGGAGATCGAGCGCATGGCCCGCGAACTGGAGCGACGATTGGAAGAGTTGGCGAAGCGCTACAGCAATGACGAGCAGATTCGTGAGCTGGCGAAGCAGATTCTGGAGCGGGTTAAACAAATGAAGGAACTCAGCCAATGCAATGGCGCATGCGCAGGCATCGGCGTATGTGGTACCTGCTTCGGATTGGGGGCAATGCCTCGCGCGGGCGGCGCATGGGACAAGGGCGACTATTTCGGGCAGCCTGAGCTGTTCAATCAGGGCACAAAGCAGCCCGAACTCAAAATCCCGATGAAAAACACGCCTGTCTCCGGACAGCCGCCACTTCTGCCCGGACCTGCCGACTACGAGGAATATGAGGCGCCGCCTACGCATGGCGAGAGCAGCGTACCCTTGACTCGGGTGCTACCCAGCTACCAGAAAAAGGCGGAGCAGGCACTCGATAGGCAGAATATTCCGCCTGCCGAACGCAAACGGGTCAAACGCTACTTCGAATCGCTCACCAGTGGCAAGTAGAGGCGCCCATGCGTGTGCGCCTGAACGCACGCGAGGTATAATCTGCTTTAATGCTGCTGGCGATAGATGTGGGCAACACCCACACGGTGCTGGGCGTGCATGAGGGGCGCGGCTGGCGCGCCTGGCGCATCCATACGAACCCTGCACGCACCGAAGACGAGCATTACGCCCTGCTGCACACCCTATTGCAGGCAGAAGGGTTGCCCATCTCCATTGCGGCGGTGGTCATCGCGACGGTCGTGCCCGCCATGGAGGATACTCTGCGCTTGCTGGCACAGCGCTGGCTCAAGTGCGAGCCGTTGTTTGTGTCGGTGCAGCTCGATCTGGGGTTTCAGGTCGCTTACGAGCCGCCCACGGCGGTCGGCGCAGATCGGCTGGCAAATGCGGTAGGGGCAAAGGCACACTATGGGCTGCCTGTGATTGTGGTCGATTTTGGCACGGCGACCACGCTGGACGCGCTCTCGCGCGAAGGCGTCTATCTGGGTGGGGCAATCCTGCCCGGAGTCGAACTGATGCTCGAATCGCTGGCAGGGCGCACGGCACGCCTGCCACGCATCGCGCTCTGGGGTACGCCACGGACCGACAGCGCATCGGCAGAGCCATCTCCATTTCAACCCATCGGGCGCACCACCTCCGAAAGCCTGCGCAGCGGTGCGCTGCTCGGCTCCGTCGGCGCAATCGAGCACTTGCTGACCCTGTTCAAAGCGGAGCTGGGCAGCGATGCCCGTGTGGTGGCGACGGGCGGCTTCGCCGAGCGGGTCGCCCCCCTTTGCCCCCAAATCCAGACAGTCGACCCACTGCTGACGCTGGAAGGGCTGCGGTTGATTTATGAACGGAACCGCCCCATGTCCAAATAAAAAGAAGGTCATTGTGATGGGCAACCACTCAAAGAAGGAGGCACGGATGAATCAGGAGTTGCAAGCGGTCTGGAGTCGTGTGCGCGAGAAGGTCAAAGAGAAGGTTACGGGGCGCAGCCTCTATCAGGCATTGGATCTGTTGACGCCTATCGTGATGGAGGGTGAAACACTGGTGCTGGGTATGCCTGCTGAGCATGCCCTGCTCGCCAGTCATCTGAATGCGCCTACCGTGCGCCGCTGGATGGAACTGTTTCTGGAGGAAGCCTATGGCTTCCGTCCGCAGATTGTGATTATTGAAGGGGTGAGCCTGAATGACTGGCAGCTCTACCTGCGCAAGCAGGAGGAGCTGCGCCGCCTGAGTGAGGCGAGTCTGCGCCGACAAGCCCAGGAGACACGCGCTTACACCTCGTGGGACGCCGTGTATGAGCAGGTGGGACGCGCCTTCGCCGCGACGCCCAACCGCAGCCTCGCCATCAGTCGCGCCCGCTATCTGCAGGAGGCACTGCAGATTGTGCGCGAGGCGATGCAACATCTCCCCCTGCAAGACGAACTGGATGAACGCCAGTTGAACCGTATCATCGAGCGCATCGCGACAAATGTAGACGCGCCCGCCACGCTCATCGCCTGGTTGCTGTTCCATGCCACCCCAGCATTCAAGGGGTCAACCGAGCCGGGTAAGGAAAACCCAGCCTCTGCAGAACCCTCATGACTCGCCGAGAACGCACACTGTTGGGACTGCTCGTCGCGGTGGCGCTGATTGGTGTCCTCGCGCTGATCCGTTCCCAGCCCTGGGGACGACTCGATATTCGCCTGTTCAAGCCCAACACGAAAGACTGGATCGCCTGTGTGCGCCTCGATGAGCATGGCCGAGGGGATCTGATGGTCATCAAGCCGGATGGTCGCTCGCTGATGCTCACCGAGGACCCGCATGACGACGAATCACCGGACTGGTCGCCCGATGGCACCAAAATCGTGTTTTCGTCCAATCGGCGCGACGAGGTGTACCAGCTCTGGACAATCGATCCCGATGGACGGAACCTGAGCCAGCTGACTATTGGGGGTGGTGCGAAACGCGCCCCACGCTATGACCCCGACGGTAAACATATCTTGCACATCGCGCAGGGGCTTGTGGTCGCCATCGACTCGAAAGGCGTCCACGCGGAGCAGCTCATTCCGAGTCCGCATCAGATGTTGCAGGTGCGCGAGCAGTACGGACAGATCGCCTTCCGCTATGCACGGCGGGTGCAGGAGAAGCTGATCGCCGCGGCGCAGATTATTGACGAGGGCGAGCAAGCCGTTTTGCAAGATGAGTCGCTGAGCGAGGTAACGCTCACTCTGCCCGTGCTGCTGAAGGGCGAGCGCGTCGACCTCGACTGGGCGCGTCAAGGGTTGCAGCTGGTAGTGGGAGGTGCGGCAGTGTCGATTCCAACGCCTGAAGGGGAAGAGCAGGAGCGGGGGGCGCTGCTCCTGTTCGATTTCAGTGAGAAGCGTGCCCAGCCCGATGTGATACCCCTCTGGATCTCGCTGGATAACTCGGAAGCCGCCATTGAACCTGTCTGGTCACCCGACGGTTCACGCATCGCTTTTGTGATGTGTACCCGCCAGCCAAACGGCACGCTCGTGCGCAAAGCGCTGATGGTCGTTCCTGCCGATGGCGGCACACCCACCGAAATCGTCTCCGGCGAGATTTATACGCCCGACTGGGCGCCCGATGGACAGCGACTGGTGTTCGCGATGGGATCCCCAGGCAACCGCCAGATTTATACCGTGCGCCTCGACGGCACCGAGCTTAAGTCGCTGACTCAATCGGGCGATTATATCAGTCCCCGCTGGAGCCCCCGGCAGTAGGCGTGGCGCTTCTGGGAGATTCTGGTCCCTCCAGCGGGATCAGGCGAATGTTGCGAAAATGGATTTCACCTCCCTCCGACTGGAGGGCAATTTTGCCTGGCCGCACCTCCGCGCCCCAGCCCTCGTTCACGACTTCGCCGTTCACCTTCAGCGTGATGCGGTCGCCGTTCACGATAATCTCATACTCATTCCATTCGGGCGCAGGCTTTTCCGTGGTCTTCTTGCGCCAGCGGTGGCGCGGAGCGTTTTTGTCGACATAGGCAGGATCGGTTTCCAGCGGTGCGCCGTCAATGAGCCAGAAGTCGCCGGAATTCATGTACATCAACTGTGCCTCGATGGAGCGCGGCCAGATTTTATGCTCGCCATGCACGCGCAGCAACACGCCGCTGTTGCCCGGCTGCTTACCAGGCGCCCAGCGCCACTCCAGCTTCAAGATGAAGTTGGTATAGTCCTTTTTGGTGTAGAGATAGCCGGGTGGTGAGCCTTTGCAGATAAGAATGCCCTGCTCCCTGTCTACACTCCAGACATCCTCCATCTTTGTGTTCGGGTCCGCCAGATAGTAGTCCCAGCCTGACAGGTCCTTCCCGTTGAACAGCGGAATTTCCTTGCCTGCGGGTCTGGGCGTTTCCTGCCAGACAAACCCCGCCAGCATACTCAGCGTCAACACCACACCTGCAAACCCATAGATTCGCATGCTCGTTCTCCTCCCTAACGGCTTGGGTTCGCCCGCGGCTGTGCAATTCCTGCCGATAGCGGAGTTTCGTTCCCTTGCTTTTGCAGGAGGCTGGGCGATCAGGGCGAACCGTGGTTCTGTGCGTGCCTTGTGGGAAGAATGGGTCGACGGCTTCCTGGACTATCTGCGACAGGAGCGACAGCTGTCGCCGCACACGCTGAACGCCTATGCCACCGATCTGGCGCAGTTTGTGGACTACCTTGGGCGTGCGGATCGCCTGGAACCGTCTGCTTGGGATGCGAGTCTGTGGGAAGGCTTTATTTATTACCTGCGTCGCCGTTCGATGAGTGAGTCGAGCATCGCACGCAAGTTGAGCGCGGCGCGTGCGTTCCTGCGCTATCTGTATCGGCGTGGACTGCTGACCGATGAACCGCCCGAATCGCTGGTGAGGGCGCGTGTCCATCGTGCCCTGCCGACTACGCTCACGCCCAGCGAGGTGCGTCGCCTGCTCCTTCAGCCCCCGCTGGACAACCCACTCGGGGTGCGGGATCGCGCCATGCTGGAGGTGATGTACGCCACGGGACTGCGTGTGTCGGAGCTGCTGGGGCTACGCATGGAACATCTGAACCTGGCAGACCGGGTGGTGCGTGTGCAGGGCAAGCGCGGGCGCGAGCGATTGATGCCGCTGACCGAAACCGCTACTTACTGGCTTCAGCACTATCTGAGCGAGGCGCGTCCAAAACTGTCCAGAAAAAAGGCGTGCAACTTCGTGTTCCTTAACGAGCGGGGTGGGCGACTGAGCCGAATCGCTTTCTGGAGCAAGGTCAAACTTTATGCGGCAAGCGCGGGCATCACCAAAAATGTGACCCCGCACACCTTGCGCCACTCGTTTGCCATGCACCTGCTGAGCGGTGGAGCGGACCTGCGTGCCGTGCAGGAGCTGCTCGGGCACAGCGATATTGCCACCACGCAGATTTACACCCAGGTCAGCCTCGAACGGCTGAAAGAGGTGTATAAAAAATCGCACCCACGCGCCTGAATGGCTGAAGTTGCGGGCTGATAGGACGCCTACTCGATCGCCAGGTTCTGGATATAGTCGGTCAGGGCGCGCTGCGCCTCTTGCAATTGTTGCTGGAGGGTCTCCATCTCGCGCCGTGCCTGCTCGATCTCACGCTCCTGCTCGGTCAGCTTCTGCACATACTGCTTGTAGAGGTCGGACGCGCGATCCAGCTCGCGCATATTGGCACGGATGCGTTCCTGATCCCGCTCGATCGCTTGAATTCGTTCTTGCCGATTGCGCAGGGCGGTTTGTAGCTCAGTGATCTGCTTGCGCCGATTAAGGATCTCCTGCAGGGTACGCCGAAGCGTTTCGCTCGCCTGCGCGTTACGCAGCAGCACCATCAGCACCTCGTCGGAAGTCTCCAGCAACCCGTAGCGTTGCTCAACCACCCGCTCCTCAACAGCTTGCAGCGTAGCCGTTTTGCCCGCTGCGACCTGCACACGGAAGCGATAGAAGTTGCGCGTGCGTTCCGCTTGCGAAGGCTCGATGAGTTTCCATGCGCCCTCAAGGGGCTGTTCTATCAGCACGGTGCGTGGCTGGCGGTCACGATTGGTCAGCCGATAGCGGTTCGTGCGCTGCTCCTTGACCTGCTGGTGCAACACGCCTTGAACAATTTTGAAAGTGAGAATCTGCGACTGCGTCGCCTGCAGATCGTGGCTGACCTCCACACCCAGATCAAGCGCGTAGGTGAGGATGCGTTCGCCCTTTGGCTCCACTGTGTCCATCAGGGCATCCCCGCCATAGGAATCGCCGTAGTAGATGGTGACGGGACCTTCCATCAGCGTCAGGTCGGTCGTGTTGGTGATACGCACACCGAAGAAAGGATGCACGGCGTGTCGGTTGGGATTATAGAGTGAGACAGGTTCAGCGTCGATGCTCTGATTGATTACGGGCAGCATTGCGGACTGCTGTCGGGCAATCGAGACGGGGATTTGCACGCGATATTCAAACAGGGCGCCACGTTCCTGCCCGACCGCCATCTCCTGCACACTACGCTGCATCTCTGCGAGGCTCTCGATCAGGCTTGGTGCGGGTGACGCGCTGGGTGCCATCCGAGCTATCACGGGCGCCTCCTCCGTTGTTCTGCGCGCTCGTGGTGCCTTGCCAGCCTCTGTGGCAAATTCGGCTTCTGGTGTAAAGGGCAGCAGCCCTTCCTCCAAAGGCGGGCGGAAGACCGGTCGCCGAAGGTATAACGGCTCATAGAGGTTCTGGATGAAGCTGATCGGTCTGCCCGAGACGAGGGATACCTGCACATTTTGCCAATCTTCGTCGGTGGTGTTCTCCACGATAGCCCAGCCCTGCAGCAGCGGCTTACCTTGCTCGGGTAGGAGAAGGCGATAGCTCATTTTCCAGAGGGGCATCTCCGTCAGATAGCCGATTAGCACGCGCCTGCGCCCTTTGCCCTCGAAGCGCAGCTCGACCGCCTTGCGCGTGTTGTCCAGCCCACTGGCAAGCGTGCGCAGGGCACTCTCCAGCTCATGCTGTAGTCGCTCGTCCAACAGGCGAAAGCTCGCCACAGAGGAAAGCGGCACCGTCTGAACGCCCTGTTCGGTCAACAAGTTCAGAAACCACTCCTGATGCTCTCTTGGCTTTTCCTCTGACGCTTCGGCAAGGCGTATCGTCTGGTGCTCCACGCTCAGAATAGTGCCCCGCAGTGTGTAGATGTAGCGTGGCAGTTGAAACTCTGTTTCGGGAGATCCGGGAGGGCTAACGGTTTCCTTCCGCACCGTGACTTCAGCACCCCCCACCGCCCTGTTCAGTCGCAGTTCGACCGGTGTGCCGCGCAAGCGTTCCAGCAGTTCGGCACGCGAAGGGTTGTCGGCGATATTGATGGCATAGGAGCTGAGGGTGCGACTGAGCGGGTCGCGCGAAGTGTACTGCACAGGCTGAATACGCCCCCCATCAAAGTCCACCAGCACCATCGACTTGAGCAGGTCGTTCATCTGGGCTTCGCGGAGCATAAGAGTAATGGTGGTGTTGCCATTCACCGTGCCTGTGCGCTCGATGTAGCCCACGCCACTGCGAAACAGCACCACCCGCGTGACGGGCAGCTCCTGTTGGGTCTGCGCCACCGCGCCCAGAACAAGCGCAAGCATCGCGAAAGTGAGTATACCATGTTCCATAGTGATGCCTCCTCCTTATAAGGTTGACGCCCATTCGCTTTTGAGTGTTTCATAGAAACATCTTGGTGCTATAAATGTTTCACTGATACCTGCTACTCACTGTTCTCAAACTGTACCCTGCAAACAATCCCGGAATCGTAGCGTGAGTTTCTTAATTCCAGAGCGCCGAACCTTCTCCTACTCATTAGCCCCTAAAGGGGCAAAACAGGTACAATCCCTTGCCGATGGAGTGGGATGCGCATAGCGTGCAGGTGCTGGAGTTAGAGTTTGTGCGGGGCGAGTGGGCGCGGCGCGCGGAGACGCCCATCGGCCGGGAGCGTGCCCTTGTGCGACCGCTCAGCGATGACCCCAATCTGGTCGCGCAGCGGCTGCAGGAGACGGACGAGGCAGTGCGCCTGCTGCAACGCGAGCCGCCGCCCCCAATGCGCCTACGCGAGGTGCGCCCCCTGCTACAGAAAGCCCAGAAAGGCGGACTGCTTGTGCCCGAAGAACTGCTCCACCTGCTCGAACTGATGCAGACCTCGCGCCAGTATAAGGAGCATCTGCTGCCCCGCGCAGAACGCTATCCCCACCTCGCACCCTATGCCCGACAGCTCCATACCTTCAGCGCATTGGAGCGCGAGATCCGTCACTGTGTTGCCCCCTCCGGTGAGATTCTGGACAGCGCCAGCGAGCGGCTCGCCCAGCTCCGCCACGACCAGCACCGCCTGCAAAAGCGCATCACGCACGAGCTCCAGGAAATGGTGCATCGCTGGCGTGAATGGCTGCAGGAGCCAATCTATACCCTTCGCGCAGGACGCTACTGCCTGCCTCTGCGCAGCGAGTTCCGCGGGCGCATTCGCGGCATCGTGCATGACACCAGCATGAGTGGCGCAACACTCTTCGTGGAGCCGGAGCCGCTGGTGGAGCTGGGCAACCGCCTGCGCGAGCTGCAATCGCTGGAGCAGGAGGAGATCGAGGCGATTCTGTACGGGCTATCCCGTGCGGTAGAGGCGGCAAGCCCACGCCTGAGCGAAAGCGTCGGCGCCCTGGGCGAGCTGGACGCGATTCTGGCAGCGGCGCGGCTCGCACTGGCCTGGGACTGCACCTGCCCCCTCCTTAACACCGAGGGCTACTGGCAGCTTCGCGGCGCCCGCCACCCGATGATCCCACGGGAGAAGGTGGTGCCCATCGATCTGGAGCTGGGGCGCACTTTCACTGGACTGCTCATTACCGGTCCCAATACAGGCGGCAAGACCGTGACGCTCAAAACGCTGGGGCTGTTCACCTTGATGACCCTGCTGGGGCTGCACCTGCCCGCGCGCGAAGGCACGCAGATTGCCATCCCGCGCGGTGTCTACGCCGATATTGGCGACGAGCAGAGCCTGCAGCAGTCGCTTTCCACCTTTTCAGGGCATATCCGCCATATCGCACGCTTCCTGAAGCAAGCACAGCGCAACAGCCTCGTGCTGTTGGATGAAATCGGGGCAGGCACCGATCCGACCGAAGGGGCAGCCCTGGCACGTGCCATCTTGTCGAACCTGCTGGAACGTGGGGCAGGGGTGCTGGCGACCACGCACTACGGGGAACTGAAAGCCTTCGCCTACGAGCATCCCCTCTTGCAGAACGCCTCGATGGAGTTCGATATGGAGACCCTGCAGCCAACCTACCGCCTGCGCATGGGCGTACCGGGGGCAAGCCATGCAATCGAAATTGCCCAGCGGCTCGGACTACCTGAACCAGTGGTGCAGGCAGCGTATCAATCGCTGGGCACGCAACAGATCGATATTCTGCAGATGTTGCGCAAGATGGAAGCCGCGCAGCGTGCGGCAGAGCAGGCGGAAGCCGAATGGCACGCCCGCAGCGAGGAGGTCAAACAGCTACAGCAACGGCTCCAGCAGGAGCTTGAGGCTGCCGAGCAGGCGCGCCGCACCGCCCGCCAGCATGCCCAGCAAGAGATGGAAGCCCTGCTCAAACAGATCCGCGAGGAAGCGAACGCCCTGTTCCAGCAGCTGCGTCAGGCGACGCGCGAGAGCAAGCAGACCGCCCAGATTCGCGAGCAGTTGCAGGCGTTGCAACAACGCGCCCGCCAGCAGCTTGCCCCTGCGCCCCCCACTTCCCAGCCCGCCACCCCACATACCCCATCCCTGATGCCCGGTATGCAGGTGCGAGTGCGTTCGCTGGGGCAGGTGGGTGTCCTCACCGAACTTTCCCCCGAAGGCAAAGCGACCGTGTTCATCGGTAAGCTGCGCCTGCCCGTGGAGCTGGGCGACCTGGAGCCAGTGGCACTGCCGACGACGCCCCCCCGAATCAAAGCGAAGCGTCCGCGCCCGCCACAACCGGTGCCGCCTGAACTGGTCATCCGCCAGATGCGCGTGGACGAGGCACTGCCCATCCTGGAGAAATATCTCGATGACGCGCTGCTTGCAGGCTACGACAGCGTGCGCATCCTGCACGGCAAGGGTACGGGCGCACTGCGCAACGCCGTGCATGAGTACCTGCGCCAGCACCCCCAGGTCGCCTCTTTCGGGGCAGCCCCGCGCGAGCAGGGTGGCGACGGCGTGACGATCGTGCGGTTCCGATGAATCATGAACAGACAACGCACGCAGGAATTGCCCCCCTGCAGGCGAATCGACCCAAGTGAGGAGGGAGAAACGATGTTGCTGTATGAGATTGTGGAACGGTCCGCGCAGCGGTTTCCGGAGAAACCTGCGCTCATCTTTCGGGACCAGGAGATTCCTTACGCTTCGCTGTGGGGTCTGGTGCAGGCGTGTGCCCGCGGGTTGCGTGACGAGTTGGGCATCCAGGCAGGCGATCGCGTGGGGCTGATGCTGCCCAATCTACCTCAGTTCGTGATTGCCTATCACGCGCTGGGGCATCTGGGCGCGATTGCCGTGCCGGTGAACCCGCTGCTCAAAGCGCCCGAGATCGCCTATATCTGGCGCGATGCCGGCATCAAAGCCGCCATCACCTTTCCCTTGACACTGGAGACGGTGCTACAGGCGAAGCCTGAAATTCCCCGCTTGCAAACGGTGCTGCTGGTGGGGGCACAGGGCGAGCTGCCCGATGGGGTGCGACCTTTCGACGCAATCCTGCGCCCTTCAGGAGACCCCCTGCCACGCCCACCCGTCAGCGAGCACGAGCCGGTGGTCTTTATCTATACTTCAGGCACTACCGGGTTCCCGAAGGGCGTGATGCTCAGCAGCGACAACATCCTGTTCGATATCGAGGCGTGTCAGCAGATGCTGGAGCTGGAACCTGACGAGCGGTTCCTTGCTGTGCTGCCACTGTTCCATTCGTTCGGGCAGACCGTCTGCATGAACTTCCCACTCTGGCTGGGCGCAACCACCGTGCTGCTGGAGCGGTTCATGCCCCAGAGCACGATGGAAGCCATCGAAAAGCATCGCGTCACGCTCTTCCCCGCAGTGCCCGCAATGTATGCCGCCATCCTGCAGGCAGCAGGCGAGCGCGAGTATGACCTGAGTTCACTCAAATATTGTGTGTCAGGTGGCGCCCCGATGCCCGAACCGATGCAACGTGCCTTCGAAGCGAAATACGGTTGCGCCATCCTGGAAGGCGATGGACCGACCGAATGCTCACCTGTCACCAGTGTGAACCCGCCACCGCATAAGGGCAAACGCAAAGTCGGCTCGGTCGGCATTCCGCTGCCCGGCGTGGAGATTAAAATCTTCGACGAGAACGACTGCGAGCTGCCCCCAGGTGAAATTGGCGAGATTGTGGTGCGCGGGCGCAATGTGATGCTTGGCTACTATAACAACCCCGAAGCGACCGCCGAAGCGATGCGCAACGGCTGGTTCCACACAGGCGACATGGGCAAGTTCGACGAAGAGGGCTACCTCTATATCGTGGACCGCAAGAAGGACATGATTATCGTCGGGGGCATCAATGTCTACCCCAGCGAGGTGGAGAATGTGCTGCTGCAGCATCCGGCGGTACTGGACTGCGCCGTGATTGGCAAGCCTGACCCAGAGCGTGGCGAGGTACCCGTCGCGGTGATTGTGCCAAAGCCGGGCGCCGAACCAGACCCGCGCGAGATTTTGCGCTTCCTGCGCGAACGCCTGGCAAACTTCAAGGTGCCGCGCGAGGTCATTTTCCGACAGGAGCTGCCCCGCTCCGGCACGGGCAAGGTGCTCAAACGCCTGCTGAAAAAAGAGCTGGAGATGGAGTCCTAATAACCCGCATGCCCCCCATGTATGCCATAGGGGTATACTTCACGCCATGCGAAGGGTCTGGCTCGCAGCGATTGCCGTGCTGGCGGGAACCGTGCTAATCACCATTCAGGCGCAGGAGAAATCGGGCACGCCCACCTCCCAATCCGCCGAGATCGATCAGCTGCTGACCGCACTGGTGGACATCAACTGGTTCCATAATGTGCGTCCGCTGAACCTTACCGGCGAGCAGATCGACCGCCTGCTGGCGGCACACGAGAAAGCCTTCAAGCAGCTGAATGAGATAGTGCAGCAAGAGGCGCAGACACTGCGCAACCGTAAGGACGAGATTCTGCGCGTGCGCGAGGACGCTTCACGCGGCAAGAGCATCCCCAAAGAGTTCATCGAGGCGATGCGCCAGCTCGAGCAAGATGCCGCTCGCCGACGCAGGGAGCTCCGCGCCCGCGTGATTGCCGAAATCGGCGCAGAACTCAAACCGCGCTTCACCGAGGAGCAGATGGACTATATGATCCAACGCAGCCGCGAGGTGCTGCAGGCGAGTGGGGTGAACCACGAAAAGATGGAGCGCGACCAGCTCTATATGTTCTTTGTGGAGAATGTGTTCCTGATTGAGCGTGCGCCGACGCTGCTTCGGGAGTGGAGGCAGAAGAACCTTAAATCCTGAGTGGCTCAGGCAAGTGGGCGGTGGGCGCGTTCGATGGCTCGAAGGGCTGCCATCGCCTTGTTCAGGCACTCCTGATACTCGCGTTCAGGCACCGAATCGGCAACGATGCCTGCACCCGCCTGCACATGCGCCACCCCGTTTTTTAGCAAGAGGGTGCGGATGGTGATGCAGGTGTCCATCTCGCCCGTGTAGCTGAAGTAGCCGACCGCCCCTGCATAGGGTCCGCGCCGGGTCGGTTCCAACTCCTCGATAATCTCCATCGCGCGAACCTTGGGCGCGCCCGACACCGTGCCCGCCGGGAAGCATGCCCGCAACACATCGAAGCAGTCTACCCCCTCTTTGAGCATGCCGCGCACCTCCGACACAAGGTGCATCACATGCGAGTATCGCTCAATCACCATTAGCTCCGGCACATGCACCGTGCCGTATTGGCAGACACGCCCCAGATCGTTGCGCCCCAGATCGACCAGCATAATATGCTCGGCGCGTTCCTTCTCATCGGCAAGCAGCTCCTGCGCTAATCGCTGGTCTTCCTCCTCGCTGGCGCCGCGCGGGCGCGTGCCCGCAATCGGGCGCGTGATTGCCTGGCGACCCTCCACCGTCACCAACACCTCAGGCGACGCTCCGATGAGCGTCATATCCTCCATGCGCAACAGGAACATATAGGGCGAGGGATTGATGGAACGCAGGGCGCGGTAGATGTTCAGCGGGGGCGCACTGACGGGCTGGCTGAAGCGTTGCGAGAGAACCACCTGAATGCAATCGCCCGCGTGAATATACTCCACCGCGCGCGCCACCGCGTTCAGGAACTCCTGTTGCGACAGGTTCGGTGTTGGGTTCAGCTGGAACGCGGGTGCGTCAAAGGGTGCAGGCGGCGGTTGCGGGCGATTCAGCAAAGCAAGCACCTGCTCGATGCGGTGGTTCGCCTGCCGATAGCTCTCCTGCGGCTCTGCGCCAGGCGGCACGTTCACCAGCACCCTGATCAGATGCTGCACATGGTCAAAGATGAGCAGTACTTCGGGGAAGATAAGGCAGCAGTCGTCGGTTTGCAGGTCGTCGTGGGTCTGGTCGGGGAGGCGCTCCAGAAAGCGTACATAGTCGTAGGCGATATACCCGACCGCCCCACCCGTGAAGCGCGGCAGGCGTGGGTCGCACTCATAGCGATAGCGGTACAGGATCGCCCGCACGGGGTCTAATGGGTCGTGATGGGGGGGCAGTTCCAACACCCGCCAGCCCGTGCCGCGCTCCCACAACCGCAGCACCCGCCCTCGAGCACGGACAATCGCGACGGGTGAAAAGCCAATAAAGGAGTAGCGGGCGATCCGCTCACCGCCACTCACGCTCTCCAGCAAAAAAGCATACGGCTCGTCGCCCACCACCTTGTAAAAAGCAGAGAGGGGCGTCTCCCAATCGGCAAGGGTCGCGCGATAGAGGGGCGTCATTCGCCCGATTCGTTGCCCTGCGCAAAACGCTTCATAATCCGACACCGCGCGAAATTATACCTTCGTCTTGAGGCGTAGGTCATACGAGCTGTGAGAATGCCTCACTCGCAAAAGCGTCCTCTTTTCCCTTCTGAACCGCAAAGCCCCTGTTTATCGTGGCGACATCTTGACCTCCAGGTGATCGGGATGGAACTCTATCCAGTAAACATTGCCCTGTTTATCCACATCCCAGAGGTTAACCAGCCGTCCAACCAAGTTCGCCTCGTGTCCATAGCTCCCGATTAGGCGCAGGTTCGAGGCTCGTACACGAAGAAAACGCCCGTCAGGGGTGAACTCAATAATCCAAAAGCCATCCATCAGGACTATGCCACGATCCGAGTCAGCAGGATCGTCTACTGCGATCCAGTGACGGCGTGTAGCACTGTAGACCCGATACAGATGTCCCGCTTCGTCTGTTACAATCGCAAGGTGGTTCTCCAGGTTCACCGTGCCCACGAACCCATCCCATACATTCGGGACACGGTCAGAAATGTCCAGGTACCAATCGAATTTACTGACTGTTTCGCCATTGGGACGAACGCGCTTGTATGGCTCCTTCCTGAAGAGGGTGATAGTGTCGTTTTCAGGATTTTCGTCAGAGCGTAGTGGATAGATTGTAAACTGAACTTCCATCCGACCTTCCGCAGGTGTATCATAGTCACCGATGATAATCTCGCCACGAAAGCGGTCGATCCCCGCCTGACGATATGATGTGTAATCCAGCAGATTGGATCTCCCATCTGGATGGATGATCAGCAAGCGGACTTTCAATCGCTTCGTTCCACCCTCTTCGGAAACGATCTGACGAGCTAGGAAGTAGACCCTTCCATTGCGATCCACTTCAAAGAACTCGGGCGTGGCGACTTCTGAGTCTAAGCGAAACTCTGTTGTCGCTCGTTTGATAGCTTCTTCCACTGCTTCCGTGCGCTGTTTGTCGTAGGTTCCGTCGGGGCGGTAGACGGCGACACCACGCTTGGCATCATCCACATAGAGCCAGCCCTGTTCGTCCACCCGCATTCGGGAGGGGAAGCCGTATTTGAGTTTGATAGTGCGCACCCACTGCCCCTGACGATTGTAGACCTGCACCCAGGGCATCAGCTCCTCATGTTCGGAAGAGGTCATTTCTTGAGCAGGCAGGTTGAGATTTTTGTCATAGTTGCGTAATGGGTCAGCGATGTAAAACAGTTGCCCATCCCAGCTGACACAGAAGGTCGTGGGTCCGCCGCCTGGCAGCGGTTCCCGCAACTCGTCGCCGTTATGCTCGCTAATCAGCCGTGAGCCAGGAAAGCGCATACGAAGTTGGGTCGGCGTTTCCCCATAGGAGACTTTGAACAAGGAGACGGGTTGCGAGCCTGTTTGAAGCGGTGGGGTTCGCCCGAAGCTTACGGCTGCGATAGTCAGCATGCCAATCAGCACCAGCAGCATTATTTGTGCTGGTTTTCCGAATGTTTCACGCATTCGCTTGGTTTGTTGTATAGTTCTCACCTCGCTTAGTTTTAGAGTTGTTGCAATCGTCGCAGGATATAGGTTTTTCCTGATTTGTCTTTACGTTCCATCAGATCGCCTACCGTATCTGGACGCTGACGCGGGTTATCGGGTGTGTCAGGCAGTGTTAGATGCTCCCCGTCGTTGATGGATACCCCATCGTAGCGCCCTTTACGGACCTCGCCACCCCAACTCATACAGTCGTTGCTCAACCGGCCAAGACTGGCTGTGAACCTCCACGCTCAAAAGCCCCGTCCACGCCCGCGCCAAATAGACCCGCACCACCTTGTCCTGCTCCCGCTCCCAACGATCCCGCAACACCTCCGCATACGAACGCAACCACGCCCAGTCCGCCTCCGAAGCCCGCACCCAATACGAACCCTCGGTGCTGGGAAAGCTCACGCTCCGCAACTCCGCAGCCAACAACGCCGCCGCCTCCCGACGCACTTTGGGGGGACGATCCGCCTCCAAAAACGGCTCCACCACTTTCAACCAGCGCTCAATCTCGTCCGCAGGCGCCTTAGAATACAAGCCCCCGTACTCCTTCACAATACGCAATCCGAACGCCTGCAGCAGGGGCTCCGACAGAGCCTTGAGGTAGGTCAGATAGTCTATCACGCGGCGCGAGCGAAAACGCCAATACACCACATCGGGCTTTTCATCGGGATACTGTTGTCGAAGGGAGGCACGCAGCTGGCGTTGCTGTGTCTCCTCTAAGTAGTCAGGGTCGTGGGCGAGGTAGAGGTAGATCAGGGCGCGTTGGCGTTTCCAGAGGGGCAGTTGGGTGTTCTGGATGCGCTGTTTTGCCCACTGGATGCGTTGTTCAGGTTTCGGGAGGCGATAATAGGCGGCTTCCTCGTCCAACACCCGCACCTGCTCCTTAAAGGGTTCCTCGATGCGCATCACGGGGCGGGTCGGCGTATCCAGTAGGCGATCGGTGTCTTCTACTCGGACGATAGACCTTATCAGGAGTGGGTATCTTGAGAAATATGTAAAACACTCGGTGCTTTGAATCAACCACCACACCTTATCCACACGGGGTTGACGGGCAAACTCACGCCACGCATCGCTGTCTTCAGAGGGCCACTTAGGGAAAAAACATATCGAAACTAAGTAGCGTTTGTTGACCTCCCAAATAATATCGGACGCTCTCATATCCGCTCCCACTTTTTTGCACCCCATCCACAGCAAACGAAGCGTATCACCCTGCTTGAGGAACAGATCAATGTCTTGGGCATCTCGAACGCGTAGATGTTCGTACCATACTTTGACCAGTTGTGCCTGTAGCTCGTAGTAAGGGAACTCCACAGGCACCTCGGGTTCGACACGCCGTACCTCCTCATCCACGCGCCGAATACCCACAATCCGCACCAGCATCATCCGATCCGCCAACGAAGGCTGCGGAAGATCCGTCTGAAGCAACGAACGCTTCTCGTACTCCTCAAACGCCTTGCCCGCTTTTTCTTCCTCCTGCAAGCAGATACGAAGCAGCTGCATCTCCTGCTCCTTCAACTGCTCTCGGAGCTGCTGCAGCTGTTCCCGCGAAAGCGACGAAAGGTCGTCTTTGTCCATCGGCTGGCTCCAGAGCGCCAGTCCCAGACACGCTACCAACCCGACACTGATTGTTCGCATCATTTGTGTCACCTCTCCTGATACTGTATCTTTTTGTTATACGGACCAAACGCCGTTTCAGGTTGCTGCATCGCGTTGCTACGACGCAACACGGCTCCCGTTCCCCTCCAAGTGCCCTGCTCTCCCACCCAACCTATCGCTTCGCCGTTGAAGCTAATGCTCCAAGTATCCAGCGGTTTCACGGGCACATAGCTAAACGGGAAAAAGAAGGTACGGACGGCAATCGCCGAGTAAAAGAGGAGATGGGGTGTGTGGTTTTGCTCTCGCCGGATTTGAATGTTGTACCGCCCATAGGGAGGGACTACAAAGGCAGGAGAATCTTCATACCCAATTCCAAGTATCCAATCATCTGTCAAAGAACGATAACTCTTATAGAATATTCTAGACATAGGTGGATGTTCAAAGGTATATGGTGTGCCCCCACTTCGTGCATACCAAGCGTGAGTTATGCGATCTTGAGGGCAGCAGATGGTGTCCAGCAGCGGTGGTTCAGCATCTCTGTCTCCCACCAAAACCTGATAGACCTGCAACACCTGTCCCGCACCTTCAGGTTCCAACTTCAAACGAAAAATGTTATCTCCATCAAAAATGGTCCACTCCTGCCCACGACTCACTTCTCTTACGCGAGCATTCCCAGAAAGAGCGTAGCCATGCTCCCGAAAGGCTTGATAAAGATTCGGATGGATCACCCCTTCATCCAACGCTTGCACTATCGGCTCCCAGTCGGTCTGCTCCTGAACGCGAAACCACTGCTGAGATTGAGGTTCGTATGCCAGATAGTACCACAACTGACCACCCGTTCCATAGTCGAAATAGCCTTTCGTAAACTGCTCTACCGATTGAACAATCCCCACCTGTGCCCGCTGACGATGGCTGGTAACCACCTGCGTCTGATAGGAATCCTGGGACAGCCGCCACGGATGATCCACAGTAACATGCGCCGCCACTAAGCGAGCTGGAGCATCCCCCGTGCCCCCTCTCAAAAGGGCGACACGCTGGTTCGTGCAGGTGTTATTCACCATCGACCATACGAAGCCACTTTGTGCATGGTTTCCATCGGTGGAGTGCATTTCTACAGAGATAGAAAGGGTAGTGATTGCTGCTATATCCCAGCTCTCCATCCAGCCCAGCTTCGCCGTTGCCAGCAGCTTATGAAGGGTGTTCGCTTGAAACTCCAGTGGGGAATTAGTCCAGTAGTTCCACCAGTATGCCAGTGTCTCTCCAGAGCGAACCACTCGGTTCAGCGGCCAAAGATAGGTGTTCTCTGGCACCCACCAGATGCCTTGCCATCCCCACTCATTCCGCCAGCCACTGTGCCTATCCGCTACCTCCACCGTGCCCATCGTGACCGACACACCCGCTTGACGAAGCACAGGTAAAATCTCCTTCGTCCCCCACAGCGGATCCACGCGTGGGTAAGTTAACAGATACAGCTGACGCCTTTTGTGATGCTCATACTCAAAAGGCAGCTTCTGCTCAGGAGCCGCCACCGAAACGATATGGGCTTTATGTGGGGCGCTTGCCACCAGGTAGCTCTCGTAGTTTATCTGCTCCGGCGTCCAGTTGGGGTCAGCTAAACCCGCCTCTTCTCCCTCCTGAATATAGTCGCGCAACGGCACTGCCATCGACATCGGGCTGCCCAATCGCACCGCCAACCCCACATGCACCCACATCGACGCCGAACCCCGACGCCCCTCACGATCTTCCACCTCTACACGCACCCAATAGCGATATAAGCGCTGATAAAAGTAATGAACCGTGTCCGATTCGCCCCGACCAGAACGCTCCACCACCTTGTTCGGGTCATCCCCAAAATGCCAGCGATAGGTAAAGGGCGGGGTGCCCCCACACTCCAAATCCACCGTTGCGGTCATCGTAATCGTCTGCCACACGCCTGCAGGTTCAGGCTCTGCCTCCAGCGACACCGCCAGCTCGTTTTGCCGTCGCACCCGTGCAAAAGCGTAGGCTGTGGCTTCTCCGCACAGGATCTCCGTGCCATCGGGCAGCCGCCCATACGCCTTCACCGTGCAACTGATGCGGAAACGCTTGCCTGCGTGCACCTCCGTGAACAGAAAGCCCCCTTCAGGCCAGCGTGCGCCACCTTCTTCAGGACCTCGCTCAATCACCCAACGCCCCGCCTCCTGTCGCTCGATTTTCCAGATATAGGTTAGACGACTGACGGCAGGTGGATTTTCACAGTCGGGTTCAGGGTCTCTGGGTGGGTAGCCGGGGGGGCACGGTTTGCCTGGATCGCCAGGTGGGGCGGGATGGCGTGGCGGGCACGGATAGGGGATTTCGGGTGGACAGGGATAGGGGTAGGGTGGATCGTTAGGTTCTTCGGGCGGTGGATCGCCTGGTTGGCTTGGTGGGGGAATGTTGCCTCCTTCGCCCTCCCCCGGATCATCTATCCCAGGCAAATCTATAGGTGGTCGTCTCATTCGCGTCAGTTGCGGTTGGGGACAATCGCAGCTGGCTTGCGCTATACATTCCCAAGTGATGCGTTTGCCTGGGCAGACGCGAAGGCTTTGGGTTTGGTACCGGGGGAAACGCCCGCGAAGCCAAAAGGAAAAAAACCCAAGGAGGATTATGAAAAGAGAATTTTTGTTCCCCCCCCCCCCCCCCCCGCGAAGTTGCAGCGGTGGGTGAGGTTTGGCATTCTCCCTATGACCATCTTGCCGAACATCGTTCACCTCCACCTTCGGTTTCTGCTTGGTGCTGCTACCTGCTTTATATTATAGCATATCGAAAGGGGTTTTGTCAAGGGGGGTTGAGGGTGTTCGAAAAATCGCGCAGCCCCCACCACCCACACACGCCATACAAGAAAACCATCCCCAAGCACCTGTACCAAACTCACCAAGTTCCACATCCCACACACGCTCCCCAACACTCCCATATGCGCCCTCCACAGGATAGGGTATCCTACAGGGCAGGTGCAGAGCATGCGAACGGTTCTGGTTCTGGGTGGGCTACTGATCGTGCTAACGGTACTGGCGCAGGAGCAGAAAATCCTGCCTGGCGACTCGCTGAAGATCACCATTCAACCGGATGCGTCGCTATCGCGCGTGTATCGGGTGGATGATCAAGGCAACCTGCCGATGCCCCTGATCGGCGTCATCAAGGCGGCGGGGCTAACCCCGAAGGAGCTGGCAGATGAGATTGCCCGCCGCCTGCGCGAAGGCGACTTCATACGCAACCCCCAGGTGAAGGTCGAGATTGTAGCACGAGCGGAGCAGAAAGTAAGCGTCGGAGGGGCAGTGCGCAAAGCGGGCGAGTTCACATTGCAACCAGGCTGGCGACTGTCCGATGCTCTGCGCGAGGCGGACGCAAGCAATGTCGCTGACCTGAGCGCGATTCGACTTGAGCGACTGGACGGTACGGTACGCACAGTCAACTTCCTCAAATTCCAGCAGGAGGGCGACCAGAACGAGAACCCCGAACTGCAGCCGGGCGACCGCATCTTCGTGCCGTTGCAGCCGGGGGGGCGGAATGTGATTGTAGTGGGCGCGGTGCAGAAGCCCGGAGTCGTGCCCTATGAGCAGGGGTTGACGCTGATCGGAGCTATCGGCAAGGCGGGCGGTACATTACCTGAAGCCGACACGACCCAAATCACGCTCAAACGCGCCCACGCCGCCACCCCGCAAACCATCAACCTCAACACACTGCAAGCAGACATCCCGCTGCAACCGGGCGACCAGATTACAGTGCCCTATCGCACCATACGGCAATTTATTCTCATTCGGGGGAGTGTACGCCGACCTGGGCTGATCAACTATGTGGAGGGCATGACCCTCACGCAGGCGATTGAAGCGGCTGGTGGTCCGCTACCCGAAGCGAAACTGGAGCGTGTGACGATTCAGCGACCCAGCGGCAAAAGGACCCAGCGCATCACCGTCAACCTGCTGCAGGTGGCGCGGGGCACACGCGCCGATGAGGTGCTTCAGGCGGGCGATACCATCGATGTGCCGATGCCGCGCCGACGGAGTGGGTCTATCGAAGAGCCGTTGCGGGTTGTCTGGCTGCTATTGAGCATCTACTTCCTGGTGGCAAGGCGATAAAGCTACACCAGTCCCCACGCCTTGAAAATTTCCCACAGGGGCGGACGCTGCCAGAGCCACTCGACCTGGAGCCAGAAGCCGTTCAGCACCTTGCTGTGGTAGACCCCTTTGGAGCCACTGAACACAACCTGATAGATGCCATGCTCATCTAACTGCGCGAACTCAGCATGCTGACGGTCAGGATCGATAATCCAGTATTCCGGTACGCCAGCAGCTTCATACTCACAGAACTTCTCGCCCCGATCGCGGGCACGCTGACTGGGGCTGACAATCTCCACCACCAGATCGGGTGCACCGTCCAGATACTGCTCCTTGAGCCGATCGAGATGCTCATTCAGCACCACAATCAGGTCTGGCTCTCGAGCGACCAGCATCCCATCGGGTAGCGTCAGGCGAATAAGCAGCGGCGGATGAAAAGTTCTTCCACTCCTGTGGAAGTTGACCCAGCTTCCGACGAGCATGTGCAAAAAACTATTGATTTCCTGATGCTGGACAGATACTGGCATCCTTGGTATCACCTTTCCTTGAACCCACTCGGCGTGGGTGTCTTCGTCGCCCCAGGCAAGAAACTCCTCGAAGGTAACCTCGCCTTCGGGCACCGGCTTGACAGCCTGAATCGCGTGTTCCATGGATCTCACCCGTTGCATACTATACCCCATGATAGGGTATTCTAAGGGCGATGGAGGTGCATAGGCGATGGCGCAAACGGAAACGCAGTTTTATCCGGGTATGGGGCTGACGACCACCAAAGCCCCTTTTATTGAGGTCGCGCGGAGCAAGGGTGAACTCTATATTGAGCAGCCCTACGAACTCTACTCGGAGGAGAACCACGAGGCGTGGCGACAGCTGTACGCCCGCATTCAGGAACGCTGGCAGCGTTACGCCACCGACAAATTTTTAGAGGGCGTCTCCAAACTGTGCCTTGACCCGCACCGGGTGCCCCGTCTGGAGGATGTGAATCGGTTTCTCGCGCCGCTCACAGGGTTCAAGGCGAAGGCGGTGACGGGCTATGTCCCGGCCTATATCTTTTTCGATTGCCTGCGCCACCGGGAGTTCCCCACCACCATCACCGTGCGCAGCCTCGACTCGCTGGATTACCTCCCGGAGCCGGACATCTTCCACGATATTGCGGGGCATGTGCCGATGCACACCGACCCGCGTTTTGCCGACACGCTGGTCCGCTTTGGCGAGGCGGCACACACCGCAGCCCGACTGGTGCGCGAGATCAAAGACGAACAACTGCAGGTGCAGCGATTGGTCAGTATCTTCCGTGCGCTGGCACGCTTCTTCTGGTTCACCATCGAGTTCGGGCTGATGCGGGGCAAAAACGGCGAGTTGAAGGTGTATGGCAGCGGTCTGCTTAGCTCCTATGGCGAGATCGCGCACGCCATCGAATCGCCCGAAGTGCAGCGCTATCCCATCCAGCTGGAATGGGTCATCAATCAGCACTTTGAGATCCATCACTATCAGCCGCTGCTGTTTATCGTCGATTCGTTTGACCACCTGTTCGACCTGGTGGATCAGCTGGAGCGCTGGATGCTGGAGGGCAAGCTGAACAATGTGGCGCCGGGCGAGCCGACGATGAGCGAGGAGGACATCAGAAGCTTCCTCGGGGCAACACTGGATTAGAGAGCACACCAGACCGCTTCATAAAGTGGTGCCAGCGGTTGGGGCATGAGGCGTGGTGGCGTCTCGCCTGTCAATGGGGCCAGGTCGGTTTGCCAGCCTGCTAAATGACGGCGCACATGCTCGTGATAGAGCGCGAGGGCAGCCTGCTGAAACGGATCGCCCGTCATGCGGGCGCGTACAAACGCCGAATCGAGCAAATAGAGCGCAATCAGGGCGTCCGAGAGCGGTTCCACAAATGCCTGGGGGATTTCCTGCGCTGTTTCCAGCGCAAAGAGCGATTTACCCGTCAGATGGCGCAGGGCGGCAAGTGTCGCTTCGACAACCGAGTGTGGGGCAACCTCCCTTTCCCCGTTGGGGTGAGGGGGCGCTGAGGAGCGGGACAAGGTGAGGGGCAGCCCGCGCCGACGCAGATAGAGCAGCCGCTCCACCAGATTCAAGCGGTTAATCTCATTTGTGCCCTCATAAAGGCGGTTTACCCGCGCGTCCCGATAGAGGCGGGCAACCGGGTACTCCTCCGAGAAGCCATAGCCTCCGTGAATCTGCAGCGCGTCATCGATGACCCAATCCAACATTTCGGTGGTTGCCACTTTGATGAGGGCGCATTCGGCGGCGAAACTGGCTGCGACATAGCGCCAACGGCTCTGCGGGTCGCCTTCAGGCGTGCTGAACACCGCTTCCAGATCGCCTGCCAGTCGATAGAGCGCGCTTTCACATACAAAGAGCAGCGTGCGTCCCCACGCAAGTTTACGCCAGACCAGATCGAATTCGGCGATCGGTCGTCCGAACTGCTTGCGCTCGTGCGCATACTCGAAGCCGAGGCCCCATGCCTCCTTGCCCAGCCCAACCGCCGCAGCGCCAATTTTAAATCGCCCGATATTCAGCGTGTAGAGGGCAACATACGCGCCCTGCCCCTCATCGCCCAGCCGATTAGCCGCTGGCACAGGTGTCTGCTCCAGCACAACGCGGCAGGTGGAGGAGCCGTGCAAGCCGAGCTTATGCTCCTCGCGCTCCACCAGGAGACCGGGCGAACTGCGCTCCACCAGAAAGGCAGTGAAACGCGCTCCGTCCACCTTCGCAAAGGTCACGAACAGGTCGGCAAAGCCCGCGTTCGTGATCCAGATTTTATTCCCCGTCAGATAATAGGTGTCGCCTTCGCGGTGGGCGCGTGTGCGTGCGGCAAGCGCGTCGGAACCCGCCTCCGGCTCGGTGAGGGCATAGGCACCGATCGACTCGCCCGTCGTCAGACGCGGTAGATACTTTTCCGCCTGCTCACGCGTGCCAAAAAGCAGGAGTGGCAGGCTGCCCACGCTGGTATGCACCGCATGCGAGACAGCAAACGAGGGCTGAAGAGCAGTTTTCTCGGTAATCAGTGCAGAGGTGGTTTTGGGCAGCCCTAATCCGCCGTATTCAGGCGGCACATCGACACCCATCAAGCCCAGCGAGGCCGCTTGCTCCAACAGGGCGCGCATAAGCGATTTCTCGCCCGATTCGAGGCGCGGCACCAGCGGCATCACCTGCTCGCGCATGAACCGCTCCGTCGCCTCCGCCATCAGGCGGTCTTCCGCACCGAACTGTTCAGGCGTAAAAATCGTTTCCGGCGTCCTCTCCAGAAACGCGCCGCTTTGCGTCCTTCGCTCCATTGCGTTGCCCATTCCGATAAGGATTATATCCTAACGGGAGTGCAGCTCCCGTTCTGCCAGCCAGCGCGCCAAAGTGTCTTGCCAGTTCAGTGGGCTTATGTAGTACAGATCAATTCCATGCTGACGAAGCTGAAGCAGCTGGCTCCATTCACGCCATGCTTCGACAGGTGTTAGCGACTGCAGCTCATGCCAGTTGAGCAAGTTAAACCCCCATCGAGGCGGCTGATTGGCATCCAACACATCGAAATGGTAGCCCCGATAGATAGCGTTCAGACTATGCTCGACATGATGTGCCTTCAAGAAGGCTGAAATATCGTGCAACATCGCCTCCGCGGTAGGTGACAGGATGCCTTGCATTCGGGCTTCAGTTTCGACAAGGGCGCGTGTCAGCGGGAGTGCCTGTCGCTCCCAGAGCGTTTTATCCACGATTAGCACTAGAGTGCGCCGCGCACGGGTCACAGCCACATTGAACAGGTTGGGTTGTTCCACCCAGCGCAGCTCACGCTCGGTGGCGTTGCTGCCGGCAATCGTGGCAAAGACCAGATGGTCCACCTCGTTACCTTGAAAGCGGTGCGCTGTGCCGATGAGAAGGCGCTCTTCGTACCAGATTGGGCTTAGGTGCGTGTCCGCTTCAACGGCTGCAACGAGCGCATCTGCCGCCGCACGATAGGGTGTCACGATACCGTAGGTACCGTCCTTATGCTTTTGAACAAACTCCTTTAGGACACGGAGCGCCTCCTCCTGCTGCTGCGGGTTCAGGCGACTGCCTGTGCGTGTGCTGACATGGTGGCTTGCCACCAGTCTTAGCTCGAAGCAATCGGGGTGGTCCGGAGTGTGGATGCGCAGGTTACCACCATAGAAACGGGCATTCGAGAAACTGATAATTTTGGGTGGACAACGGAAATGGTCGTTCAGTAAGCAATGCTCCCTGCCACCTGCCAATAGGCGGCATAGTTCGTAGGCGGATAAACCGAACTCCGCGCTGAACAGATGCCCATCTGCCCCGCGTAGTTGTGGCACAGGGTTCACCTGCCGCCAGCCCTTGCCCGTGATATGGGGCAGCTGCTGCGGATCGCCGACAATGACCGCGCGCCGCGCACGATACAGCAACGGCAGCAGCGATGCCGGATCGCATGTGGATGCCTCATCAATAATTAGAAGATCGAACATTGCAGGTTCTAGCGGCAAATTCATGCTAATAGCTAAATTGGAGACCGCCACGGGATAGCCCCGCTCCGCGAGGCGCAGGAACACCCGATGGCGGGCACGACTATCAGGGTTCAGCGCATTTGCCAGGCGCGTAAACGCTTCATGATTGGATGTTAACAACCTGTTCAACGCACCGCGTAGTAGGAAGGTTCGCATCTTGCGCCAGCGCTCCAGATATTTCAGCATCTCATCGCTCTCACTGATAAGCAACTGCCAACTGCGCATAAACTTTTTCAATCGCCAGTGTGTCAGCCATGCCCACCGAGGCAAGGCACGCTCCGCCACCCCTGCTAAGCGAGGTGCAAGACGACGGAGACGATGTACCTGGCGCCGATGACGGCGTAGCCGGCTGCGTATATGTTCCAGAAAGTTCTCGATCTGGTAATTTTTCCATGTTTCCTGTTCTCCTTTGAACACCTCGCCCTGACCCTGCCAGAGGTTCCATCCAGCGAGCATCGTAGCAAGCGATGCCAGCTGTTCACGCGCCTCCTGATTGCCCGTTCGCAGAATCGCTCCCTCACCCAGCAGGCGATTAACCATCGCGACGGCAGTGTCCACAGCCGTGTTAATCTTGCTGGCGATCAATATTGACCGCCCCTGCAGCAGGTGTTCAATAGTCAGCGCCGCAATCACGCGCGTCTTGCCCGTGCCTGGTGGACCCGTGATAACCGTGAGCGGTTGAGTCAGTCCTTGCGCAATTGCCATCGCCTGACTGAAAGTGGGAGAGGAGGGATTTGCTAACGCGGCTAATAGCTGCTCATCGCTCGGTGAAACTTCCGGTGGTGGCTCCAACAGGAAGCGTAAAGCGGAATGTTGCCAACCACGACTGTGTGGTATTGTTTCTTTTAGCTTGTTCAACTCGCGCACCAGACCCCGATCGTACTGCGCATCACTCTCCACGACCCAGAAACTGGGGAAATCGGCTATACTCCCTTCAGGAAGGCTTTTGAGTGTGGTTATGTCCTCACAAGTCTGTTGAAGTGGGAGCTGTTCTCGCGCGATGAGATCGTCAAGAGCGCGACGCAGGGCAAATGGAGAGAGGCGTGCAGCGTGCTCTATCTGGTCGCGCAAAGCTTGCAAATCCTGCTCACTCATCTCCCCAGCAATTGCCGGGCTGACCCACAGGTCAGCCGAATCGATGTTTAACACCCCACGACTGACGGTACACAGCACGCCCACCAAGGGTTCGTGGTGCGCACCGCGTGCTGCAACAATGGTATAAGGGGTATAGACGGCAACTCGATTGGCTCGCCCATGCAAGCGATGGATTACCTCTTCGGCAACATGGGTGTTCAAAATAGCTTCCCAACATTCAGGGTGGCGCACTGGGAGCGGTAGAACGACCTGTTGCAATTGACTCTTCAGCACTGTGAGTGTATCCCGACGCTCTTGAGCCAGACACTCGATATAGTAATCGATCAGCGCAATCAGAGGTCTGACATCCTCCATACCCGCAGATTTTACCCTGCAGGAGAGCGCCCCTGTACTACCTCAGCCAGATGGGGGGAGCCAGTGGTCGCTGCGCGCTACTTTTCTGGCGGAGCGATTCAGGAAGCCGCTGCATCACGGGAGTCAAATCACCATTGGAAGTGCTGCCCCCACCGTAAGGGGCCCATCCGCCATCGTCTACGCGATTCTTACTGACCGAATAGAGCAGAAAGCCCTTTGCGGCATCGGTGCGGTAGATAAACGGCTTGCCCGAATAGGGGTCAATAATCATCGAACCCAATTGCAGCTCCTCTAAAGTGGCTGGATAGCGACCCGTGCGCTGCTTGAAAAGCTTGATTGCCGCCGCGCAGCCCAGCAAGCGCATCGTGGCAAGCTCCTGAGCCTCCTTCAAGCCTGCCTGTGAAAATACGGGCAGAAGTATTGCATTTAGAGGATGCCGCGGCTTTGGCTCGGCGCACGAGCGTTTCCAGGAAGGCTTTTTGTACTCCTCTATAATGCCCTTCATCAATCGATGATATTCGGGCAGGGCTGTGTTGACCATAATCCGGTTCGCGACGGGCTTGGAGGATAAGGACGAAGTTGCTTTGTCCCGATTACTCATTGCAATCTCTTCATACGAGAGGCGCCCCGTAGCAAGGTCTCGATAAGCTGATAGCCCCATGTAATACTCGTGCTGGATGGCGCGCAGCATCGGCTCACGGTGCTTCTCATAATCGCGTGCCACCTGGACAATCGCCCGCAGTACGTCGGGATCTTTCAGGTCAGGAAGTGCTTTGCGCAAGGGAGCCGTTGCGATAGCATTGATGGCAATCCCGACCAGATGATGAATCAATGTGCCATCGTTGCGAATCTGTTCAGTGAGGCGCGTGAGGCTACGCACGCGCTGCACAGCAGCCGCAGCCCGACCACGACGGAGTGCCTCCTCTATATGGAGCGACTCCGCACGCGCGAGACGCCGCAATTGAGCAAGCTCAGGAAATGGCCAATTGATATCGTACTCGAACACAGCAACGCAGGGGCGATCCAGATACTGCTTGTATTCCTGTAAATAGGGTGCCATGCGTTTCATATAGTAAGCGCGATCTGCTGCCGAGACTGGGGACGCCGCGCTGGTATCAAAAAGGCGTTGCTCCACTTCGGTGAAACGCCTATCTGCTTTCAAATCCCGGTGCATTCGCGCACAAAGGATGCGGTATCCCTCGTAGGCATTATTCGGGGGATACTTTCGAGGCGGTATCTCGACCTCCGGCACGCGCAGAAGCCGAATGGCTCCCCCAACACAGATGATGCCGCTGATTAACATCAGCAACCCAGCGCAGCCAATCACATACTTTGTGCGCATAGCAAAAAGATTCGGGAGCCTGTGGCGGATTCCTGCAGATGCCCATAAAGGGGAAAGCGGGCAGCGGTCGCTGCCCGCACCGACTAACTCATCCGTCGCAATGCTTCGACCACCGAGTGGTAGGTCTCCGGACTCCAATGACGACGCGCGTTGATTAGTTGCTGTTCGAGGCGTTTCAAGCGCTGCTCATAGCGCTCCTGACGAGTACGGAAGTAGCGCTGCTCCGAGTTCTTGCCCGCACGACAGTGCGAACGGTGTCCCAAATAATGTCCATACGCACAGATAACCTTATCGCGTGAACGACGCTTGCGCTTTCGTCCCTTTTTGATCGCGACGCACCTCCTCGATAGCGTGAATTCGAGTAGTTGACGATGGTACTGTTTATACAGACTCCTTTTACGCCCAAAAAGTTCCCACTTTATCGATAGCGGGCGACCAGCAGGTAGAAAGTGCGCCCAACCGCCTGCCGATGTTCCAGCAAGATCAGTCGTGGATGGAGGGTTAGCGTTTCGTCCGTCGTCAGGCAGTATGCGCCCTGACGCTGCATGCGCTGGAACAGTTCATCGAGATTGCTCGTTGAATCGGTGCGTCCGCGCCGATAAAACTGCAGGCTCGGATAGCCCGGATGTACCCGATAAAGGATGAGCATACGATAAGGTGGCACTGCCTGTGCCAGCTCCCGCACTGGGGCGAGCATCAGCCGATCGTAGCCACGCAGCGCACCGTTCAAGCCCAGCAAGAGGGCAAGAATACCCAGCAGCAACGGCACTCCCCAGCGTCGCCCACCCACAAGCCAGAGCGCAAGTAAACTCCATCCCACGCCGAGTAGTCCTGCCAACCAGACCCGACTCCACTGCGCCATCAGCATCCCTAACAGTGTCCAGAGCACGAGCGCCAGACTACCCACGGCAAGCAGTGCCGGGTGAATGGCGAAAGGCGCAAGGCGAGTAGGAAGCGAGAAGGCAACGAGCAGCGCCAGAGCAGGCAACATCGGAAAGATATAGGCGGGCAACTTGGTGAAGCTGAGCGTGAACAGCCCGAACACCACCCACACCCAGCGACGCAAATAGCGGACGACCGGGGGCTCCTCTGGTTGCTGACGCCAGAGCGCACTCGCCCAGAGCGACATCGGCAGCGCACCCAGCCACAGCACAACCACATAAAAGAGCAAATAGATCGCCACACCCCCCATAAAATTGCCCAAGCCACCCCGCTGCATCAGGGGCAGCACCGAGTGCGCCGTGTCGCCCCCCGCAAAACGCATCAGATTCTGACGCAGCACAAACTCCTCGAAAAACTCGCGCCCGTGCTGCACATAGACGCCCACATACCAGGGCAAAGCCGTCGCCACCGCCATGCATAGCGCAAGCAGCACCCAGCGCAGGCGCAAGCCGCCCGTATGGAGAGCGCGCGCATTCAGCAGATAATGGAGCCCGATCAGCCCCAGCCCGACAGGCCCCTTGGTCAGGATGGCTAATCCCAGCGCGATGCCGCCCAGCAGACTCCAGAACAGGGGTCGCTCCCGTGCCTCCCACAGGGCAATCAGGGCGAGGGTCAACCAGCAGCAAAGCGCCATATCGGTCAGCGCAAGGCGGGTGAGCAAGAGGGTCAGTGGTGCCACCGCAAACAGTAATCCTGCGAGTACGCCCACGCCGGCTCCCACTCGCCGCTCGCCCCACGCCACGATTAGAATCAGCGTCAGCCCAAACAGCAGCACCGACGGCAGGCGTAGCGCAAACTCGCTCTCGCCCAAGAGGCGCATGCTGAGAATCATCAGCCAGTAGAGCAAGGGCGGCTTCTCAAACCATGGCTCATTCTGAAAGCGGGGCGTCCACCAGTCGCCCCGCTGTTTCATCTCCCACGCGACCGAGGCATAGAAACCCTCGTCCAGATCGGTCAGCCCGAACGCCGCAATATCTATCAGGGCGACAAGCGCAAGCAGCCAGAGCAGCGCACGCACAGAAGAAAGTCTACCTGACCCGCGCTATCGCCACAGATAGTGGAAGGTCGCCTTCAGCAAGAGGACGTCCTTCGGCTTCGCGCCACCGCCTGGCGGATTGCCATAGGTCACCCACTCCACATTGGGCGCAAGATAGATGTCCTTCGCCACCTCGTAGATAATGCCGAGCTGATAGAAACTGGGGCGGGCATTATTGGCGAGGGCGAAGTAGCCGATTTTGTCGGCATCGGGCACAGGATTGTTCACCCAATCGGCGCGGGCGAACAGGCGCGTGCGCTCTGCCACCCGGGTCTCGGCATAGACCGAGAAGACCGCCAGGTCGCGCTGGTTCTGCCGATCCTGGTGCACATACTGAAACCCCACTTTGGTGCGGTCGGTGCGGTACACCAGCAGCCCCTGCAGCGTGCGCCAGTCACTATCAGCAGGGCGGTCATAAATATCGCCATACACCTCCAGCACCCATGCCTCGTTCAGGGGATGCTGAACCGAGAGGTAGACCGCTTTGCCGCGATTGGTCTCGGATTGGGTATGGCTGCCGTTGCCCACCACGAAGTAGACCTGTGTCTTGCCGAAGGTCGTTCTGATGCCCAGACCGCTGTCGCGTGAGTTGCCCATACGCCACAGATCAACAGGCGTCTTCTCGTAGGGACGATAGCCCAGTAGCGTCTCCACACCCTCCCAGGTCGGCGTCGGGAGCACTCCCAGCAGATACTGGGTTTTTCCCGTTGTGTACTGCACATAGGCGTCCTTCACATAAGGCTTTAGCGTGTCGGCGGTTTTGAAGTCGCCCGGGCTATTCATCTCCAGGCGGAACCGGATCGCCGTCTGGTCGGTGATCTTCTGGTCATAGGTGAAATAGACTCGGCGGAACCAGAAGCCGCTCATCCCCTTGATGGTGGGGTCATGGTGCTGCGAGACAAGATAGTAATCGCCAAACACATAGCCGGAAACCTTGCCGCTTCCCTGCTGCGCCTCGCCACTGATCACCAGCAAGGCGGTCAATAGCCCAACTATCCGTGTGTATCCTCTCATCCCTGTTGATCCTCCTCTGTTTGGGCTTCCCTGTCTGTTCCTGTTCAAACCTTTTCCAACTTGACCCGGGTGTCGTAAAAGACGACGCTGGCACCAACGGGGTCGGTGCGCATAGCAGCGTTCGGGTGTGTCCCTTTTGCGCGGCGTTTATCGACAGGGATATGCTCTCTATCAATAACGATTTCGCTGCGCCATAAGCCCAGGGCCCAAATCCCAGGGCGAAGGTCACGGTGCCGGGGTGGATCCCTTCGATTACCTTGACGGGCAGGATGAGCGGCAGACGCCACCCGTTGCCCAGATTCCATTCGCTCTCCGGGTTAGAGGCAGACCGCACGCGCACGCGGTCGCCATCGTGCAGACCCAGCCGTTCCGTCCGCGCCTCCATGATGAGTTCCTCCGTTTTTGTTGTTTTATCGTTCTACGCCTACCGATTCCATCCTGCCCACCCGCTCCTCTATCTATTCGTCCCTTTTGCTTCAGCAACTCTATTATACCATGAACGAGGTACGCTTTGTCAAGGGGTGTATGCGAGAAATCTCGGACGTAGGGGCAGACCTGTGTGTCTGCCCGATGAAAATAACCCCCTCTCCCCAAAGGGGAGAGGGGTGGAATGAGGGGACAATCCAAAGGATTTTTTTCGCAGCCTCATGGGGTAGGTATACTGAGGGTGTGGTCTGGAAGCGAATAGAGCGGGCGTTGGGTAGGTTCGGGCTGAAGCTGGCATGGCGTCTTTTTCACTGTTTACCCCTCGATATCGCCGTTCGGCTGGGGGCAGCTGTCGGGTGTCTGGGGTACTATCTGTCGGCACGCTATCGCCGGGTAGCGATTGCCAATCTGACGCGCGCCTTTCCTGAATGGAGCCGGGCGCGTGTGCGTGCCACTGTCCGACGCACCTTCCGCAATTTCGGCGTTGCACTCGCCGAATTTCTCAAGGCACCTTCCATGACGCGCGACCAGCTGGAACAGCGCATCGAGCTGATGGGGCGCGAGCATCTGGATGCCGCCTTCCGCGAGGGCAAAGGCGTGCTCCTGCTCACAGGACACTTCGGCAACTGGGAGCTGATGGCACGCTATCTGGTGCTGCTGGGCTATCCCATTGCCGTGATTGCGCGTCCCACGGAGGACCCGACAACCACCGAGCTGGTGACCATGCTGCGCGAGCGCAGTGGCTATCGGGTGTATGCTCGGGGCAATGCGGCGCGTGCCGTGCTGAAAACGCTGCGTGCGAACGAGGCGGTCGGCATCTTGCCTGACCAGAACGCTGGCGATGTGTTTATTGAATTTTTTGGGCAGAAAGCGGGCTGCGTGGCAGGACCGGCGATTTTCCACCTGCGCACGGGCGCGCCGATTGTGCCACTTTTCAATGTGCGCCTGCCAGGCGACTATCATCGGATTGAAATCCTGCCCCCGATGCATTTTATGCCGACGGGCGACCTGCAGACGGATGCCCAACGCATTATGCAGGCATGGCACGACCTGCTGGAAAGCTATGTGCGCCGCTATCCTGACCAGTGGCTGTGGCTGCACGACCGCTGGAAGTCGGCACGCAAGCGGGAAAGGGAGGGCATGGACCCTTAGGCAGATGCCCCCACACTCTGCGCCTTCACGAGGCGATTCTTGACCAGCTCCACCACCCCGCGATAGACCTCCAGTTGCTCTGCCTCGCTCAGCCCCAGCACTTCAAATGCCACCACATCCAGCGCACGGCGGTCGGGCAGCACCCGCTTGAGTGAAACCTGCTTCGCGTTCGGCATCGGCGAGGTTGGCGATTTTGGGCAAGATGTCTTGGATTGTCATGGTGGTGTTTTCCTTTCGGCGTTGGTCCTGTTTTTCCCTGCGTAGGCGCGGTTGTGGCAACCCCCTGTGGTTGCCCCTACAACCCACAAAAAACAATCCGTACGAACACCCCCGTACCTGCCTCCTTTTCCCCCGATGGTTGGCAGGTTTTTGGGCGGTGTTGGGGTATAATAGAAAAGACAGTGAGTGGCACTCGCCGCTCGAACTGAGAGAAGCGAAGTTGACGCCGCGTTGTCGCGGTGGAGCGGTGGGTTTCCACAACAGGGGAGGACCTGCTGCAGGGCGATGGTCTCTCAGGGGCTTCTGGGTTTTGGGGAACCGCTGCGAACGGGAAGAGGTCGCCCTTCCACAATCTAAGAGAGGAGGAGCTGAACGATGCGAAGAGAGCGCAGGATCTGGATCGCGTTGAGCGTGTCGTTGAGCGTAGTGCTGGGTGTAGGCACTCGTGTCGAGGCGCAATCGCTGACCTGGCTGGGCACGCTGGGGGGTAGTTGGAGCTATGCGTCTGGTGTTTCCGCGGACGGCGCGGTGGTGGTCGG
>Ga0101943_1000358_pt1 | contig 86511 bp, 77 predicted proteins | sample DewCreD2012metaG_5_FD_75244 | JGI IMG/M metagenome (GOLD analysis project Ga0101943, IMG submission 75244) | Hot spring sediment bacterial and archeal communities from British Columbia, Canada, to study Microbial Dark Matter (Phase II) - Dewar... ... | reverse complement strand
CGCAAATTGAGGTGACCTTCGATATTGACGCGAACGGTATCTTGAACGTGAGCGCACGCGACAAAGCGACCGGTAAGGAGCAGCGGATCACGATTACGGCCAGCACGAACCTCTCGAAAGAAGAGGTCGAGCGCATGATCCGCGATGCCCAGGCTCACGCTGCTGAAGACAAGGCTCGCCGTGAGCTGGTTGAGCTGAAGAACCAGGCCGATAGCCTGGCGTATCAGGCCGAGAAGTCGCTCAAGGAGTTGGGTGATAAGGTTGACAGCATCGAGCGTGGTCGCATCGAGGGGCTGATCAAGGATCTGCGCGAAGCGATTGCGCAAGAGGATCGCAACCGCATTCAGAAACTCTCGAACGACTTGCAGCAGGCGATGTTTAAGGTCTCGCAGGCGGCCTACGGTGATGGCGCTGCGCCGGGTGCCGGTAGCAGTGGTCGCAAAGACGATGGCGTGGTAGAGGGTGAGTATACCGTGAACTAAGCGCTCCTATCACCCGTGACTTGCAAGTGCGGCAGCTTTTGCTGCCGCACTTTTACATGGGCGATCATGGGTGAGGGGGAGGCAGGGTTGAGGTCAAATCTTATCTGACACTATTGCCGCATTCATCCGGGTTGTGCCGATGATCGCCACGGAGTGTCAGGGATCACAGCGTATCCGGTGCCAGACTGTGATGTACCAGGTCGCGTATGATGTGTGATGAGCGAACATTATCTGTCAAGGCGCTCCATGTTTTGCGTGTCGGGATCCAGGCGTACCGCGGTACCTCCGGTGCATCCGGTCAGGCGTAGGGGCGGGTTCTGAACCCGCCCCTACCAACCGGTTTGGAGATGTAACACCTCTTTCTTGCGCACCGAAGTGGAATGCTTGAGGGTGTAGCACGAAGGTGACGGTAGATAGTGTGTCTTGACTTCTGTTAAATGTGATATCAGACCCACTCCTACCCTCATCTGCCGCTATCATCGCGTAGTGCCAGCGGGAACAGCAGTCCAACCTGCCAGCGAATCAGGCGCGCCATCCAGCGTTGCTTCGGTGAAAGCGGCATAGTGAGCAAAGCCCGATAACTACGGATCAGATACAGGGCCGGGGGAGGGGCACCGTTTATCTGCTGAAGGGCTTGCACGGCCAGCTCGTGGGCCTGCCGGGTTTCACCGCTCATCAGCGCGATACGAGCGGCCAGAACGGTATGCCAGATCTGATCGGCACGGCTGATTCGGTTCGCATCGGTAAACAAATTACTCGCGGCCTGCCATTCGCTCACCGCTGCGGCAACATCACCGTTCGCCAGATAGAACTCGGCAGCGCTTAAACGACCCCATACCTGCACCTGATGATCGCGGCTACGTTCGCTGCGCATGGCAATCTCGCCGGCACCTGCCAATGCTTCAGGTACATCACCGAGTCGTAACTGTACCATTGCCAGCAAAGCACGACATTCGAGCCAGCGGCGAGTTTCGCCGGTTTGCTGAGCAATGCTCATGCCGAACTGAAGGGCCGCCTGGGCCTGACGCCATTCACTACGGATAAGTGCGGCCAGACCTTGCATCTGGGCTACCCAGGCCATTGTCGAGGGATCGTTCAGGCGTTTGGCCAGTCTCATCGCTTTACGGCGGTACAATCGGGCCAGCATTGGTAAGCGATTCAGCGCTATTTCCATACTGGCGTATGAACGCGCCTGGATTGTCGGTAAGCGGGTGGTTTCGGCCAGATTCATTGCAAACAATAATCTGTAGAGCATCGTCAGCGGGTCGTGCTGGTAATAATCGATCTGTACCAGTAGATGAGCAGCGCGGGCAATCTCTACTGCATTCTTGCCTGCCGGTAGGTCTCGTTTGGGGATACCCAGCAGGATGAGAATCTGTTGAATGACCTCGATGAATAACGACCAGATCAACCTGCGCCGTCTAACAGGTAGGTGGTACCCCAGGTGACGAAGTGCACTCTGTAACAGCCGATAACTCTCGGCAAGGCGCCCCTGACCGTAGTAGGCCTCTGCCAGCAGTCGTTCCCGGCGCCCAATAACCGATGCTTCTTCGTCGATACCTATCTGGTGAGCCTTGCTCAGCAGATCAATTGCATTGGCATAATCACCGGTATGTAGTGCCAGTTCTCCCGCCTGTTCGAGAAACGGTTTAGCGCGCAGCGTTTCGCCGGCTGCCTGCCAGTGGTGAGCAATCGTGATGGCACGTAGAGGGTCGTGTCCAGTATGTTGTTCGAGGTATGCTGCGAGGCGAGCGTGTAGTTGACGGCGCTGGGCAAAACTCATTAGATTGTAAATGGCTTCGGCAATCGCTGCCGGGCGGAAGGCGTATTGCAGGTGTGGTTCAAAGCGTTCCAGAACAATCAACCCGGCCTGTTGGAGCGCGAAGAGCTGGCCGGTCAATTGGGCCTCGCTTAGCCCGGATGGGTGAATCGCCGCCAGTGTCGTCGGATCAAATTCGGCGCCGATAATACTGGCTGCTTTCAGGGTCAGTTGCTGGTCGAGGGTTAACTGATCGAAGCGGCTCGTGATCAATCCCTGTACTGTTGCCGGTAAACGCACCATCTGGAGGGCCGTTTTCGTTGCTCCTGGCACAAAACGACACATCTGATGCTGGCGCATTAACAGACCGGCATCGCGTAGTGCCTTAGCCAGTTCGAGGCTGAAGAATGGATGCCCTTGGGTCTGATCGGCAATCATGCGCCAGATTGCTTCATCAACCTGACTGACATCCAGCGCATGGGCGATCAAATCGTGGATCTCTGGCGGACTCAGGCCCTGGAGCTTGATATGGTCAACCAGGGGGTGATACAGGAAGCGACGCTGCTCCTCGGTCTGGTTGAGTGGTGGTCTTCCGGTCACGATCAGCAAGATGGGGACTGGCTGTTCGAGCAGATTGATCAGCAAGCTCCAGGTTGGTTCATCGAGCCACTGTACGTCTTCAATTGCGATCATCAGCGGTGCGTGCTCGGCGGCTTTGCTCAAGACCGCAATTAATCCATCGTGGACACGCCCGGCGTAACCCTGGTCAGGTGACGCTGTGGGGTTAGCTATCGTGGTCAGGTTCGTGGGCCACAACTGACGGCTAATATGGTAAATGTCATCGCTGAGGACGGCCAGCCGTACATCGTTGAGTAATTCGAGTAAACCGCTACGAATAGTATGGTAAGGGCTACGGTCGATAGCGCGCGCAGTTGCAGAGAGGATAACCGTATTCTGGGCACGGGCCTGATTGAGAAACTCCTGTACCAGGTGTGATTTGCCGATACCGGCTTCGCCGCTGATCATCACACCGCCACTCTGCCCGCGTTGCAAGCGGTCGAGGCGGTCGAGCAGCAAAGCCATCTCACTGGTGCGCCCGACAAAAGCGTGGTTGTAACGTGCCTTGCTGATAAGCTGGCGGTTGGTATCATCAGTGATGTTGAGCACCGGCTGGAAGACGGTTACCGGATCGCTAATGCCGCGCAGGTGTAATGGCGGCAGGGCGTTGAAGGTGATCCGCTCGCGACAGGCTGCGGCGGTTTCGCCATCGCAGAGGAGCGGTATCTGCTGTTGGCGGGCTGCCTGCATCAGACGGGCGGCGCGGTTGACAACCGAACCCATCATGGTGTATTCGCGCCGCTCCAGACCGCCCACCGAGCTACAGAGTGCCGGCCCACTCGTCAGGCCGATTGTGCAGGAAAAACCCAGATTCGAGAGCGTATTGACAATATCGTGAGCAGCTAACACCCCACGTAGTGCATCGTCTTCGTGGGCAAAGGGAGGAAGGCCAAATGCCGCTAACAACGTTGGCCCCTTGTTGTCGATGCCCAGACGATTGATACTGCCTTCATAGCGGTAGAGGCAGGTCTGCAGGGCGCGTACTGCCGCTTGCGCTGCCGGTAATGGGGTGGTGGCATTCAGATCACCGAGATGGGCAAAGAGTACGGTGACATAACGTTGTTCGGCCAGCCATGCGCTTTGACCGGCATCGATACGGCTCAAGATCGCTTTCGGAACATACGAGCGTAATAATTCGATTTGCTCCTGATCGATAACCGGTGTGGTGAATGCGCGCAGCGGCACATCGTCGAGTAGGGCGGTCAAGCGCCAGTGGCTGTCAGATAGAGGCTCGGCCTCGCACCATGGCTGCGCCAGCTCCCAGGCATTGGCGGTAAGGGCAACTTCTCCCGGTGGTGCGGCAGCTTCGGCTGCACCGGCTGCGCGTACTGCATCACCAACGATCAGGAGTTCCCAGCGGTCGTAGATGCCGCCAAGATGCATCAGGGTGACATCGCCGGCCCCGATTCCGACACGGGCGCGTAGTCGTCGTGCTGCCTCGTCGATGACTTCCGTGCTCCAGACCGCAGGCGACATCATCATCTGAATTGCCAGACCGCATTGGATTGCCCGGCGAGTCAATACGGGTAATGGTTCATCACCGTACCAGAGCGCGATCAATCCATCACCGGAAAACTTGATCACATCACCACCGTGGACGGTCACGATCCGCACCAGATGACCAAAATAGAGATCGAGAATCTGCGTCAGCTCCTCGGTACCAGCCGGATTGGTGTGGGTCAGATGTTCGGTCAGCGCGGTGAATCCTGAGAGGTCGGCAAACAGGATGGCTGCCGGAAACGTCTCTTTTGCCGCTTCAAGGCGGCCATCAGCCCCGATATTTTGTAGCCGTCGCCGGATCAGGCCGGGAAGGTAGCAGGCCAGTTCAGCGAGATTTGCGAGCATCATGACAAGCGTCCATCGGTGGTTTGATAGCCAACCGCTGCGTCTTGGAATGTCCACGATGATATTATTATAGCTGATACAGATTGTTGAGCGATTATTGATCAGCTTTCGGTGTTGTGCAAGTTTTGTTGAATGTATTGCTATTCACAATGTTTCTGAAGTGTGGCGATGTTCTGTAAGCAAGTGACTTGCGTTAAGGAGAAGCTGAGCCGCGGGTCTTGACCAGAAGCTTATCCAGATCGTCTATTTGGATGCCAGGTGAAGGTATTGCCTTTACCTGGCTCAGATTTTTCGGATGGGTTGCTGATCAAAGTTGCGAAAACCATTGAGTGTCGATGTGCTGACACAAGGGCAGAGGGGTTTGATCAATCTAAAGGGTAGTACCAAATCTCAAAGCACCTGGCTATTTCTTCAACAAACAAACGCTGCAAAGTTGTAGTTGACCGCTGTTGTGGTTTCTTGCCCTGACGGTATTTCTGGAAGCGTTCAAGGGCAATACTCAAGGCTTGCGAGATATACGCGAAGAACTCGGTTTCCGAAACACTGACTTCCCGAAGCCTGATAACGCAATAGCGAATTCGCCTCTCAAATCGCTCATTATCCAAAATATCCCCAAAGAATGAAGAATTCCGCCAGTCGCCTTCATCAACGGAAATACTCTGCCTCTCCACATTCTCGAAGATGTAACGCCTTAGTTTTACTAAAAGATCGTGGTTGGGCGTAACGTAAACGGCTGGATTGTCGCCTGAAGTGTCAATGCTCCGAAGTGTATGTTTTAAGTTATTCACAAACTTTATGGCTTCTATATCTAAACCTATGACTCGTTAGCGCCGCGGGTCAGCGGCCTGCGCTTTACTGGTGCCGCGCAGTGCAGCGAAGCGGCGTCAGATGAACGCTGGTTGCGCGGCGTTTACGTATTCATCCAATTGTTACCACGTGCGGATACTGCAATATCTTCTCATCAGATGTTACCAGTGGACATCCGTAAATTCTTGCGGTTGCAACAATGATCTGGTCTGCTGGATCGCGATGGAATGGGGTTGGTAAGCGCGTTGACTCGATAGCAATCTCTGGCGTTAGTGCAAGAAGCTGCATCCCAGGATAGCTCAATGCCTGTTCAAACCACTCTTCTAAAGGCAAGGGCAATTCCAGACGTTTGTATTCCACAAGTTTAGCAACTTCCCAGCATGAAATGGCACTGATACCAATCAGTTCCGTTTCGTTATTCGTAATCGCTTCAATTTGCGCCTGTGTGAGTTGCGACGGGTCATGCACCCACCAAATCCAGATGTGAGTATCAAGTACAATCACTGCAATGCATCCCAGTCATTGTGTGCAACACTATCAAATGGGTCGATATAGCGAATCGGCTTGCCACGCAGGGGATATCGCTCGACGCCTGCTCGTTGGATAGGCGGGCTAAGAATAATTACTTCTACTTTTTCTCCAGCGTAGAAAGGCACCCCCCTTACGATAAGAACGCCGTTTTGGTGAAGAACGGTCTCAGTTCGAAAAGCCTTCATTGTATGCAATTCCTTTCTTTACGACTGAATTGCTGCCACATCTAGCATATTCACACACCCCCGCCTTCAATCTGCGCAACGGATAGTTCCGTGCAGCCCTGATTCATCCATCAGCGTCAGGAAGGGCGCAACAAACGTCCACATCGCGCCAGAACTATCACTCGGATGGTTGTTCGTGTCATACCTCAATGTTATACGATCAGAACTCAAAAGTCCATAACAGGTTCTAGCGAATATCATTCATGTTCAGGCTCTGCCTGGCAGGCTGATGGTTCGGCATTGGTGAGATGGGTGGTTTCGGAGAATACATAGACCTGTAAGGGGTTTTTCTTTCCTTTGACGGTAATAATATCTGGCGTAATTCGATAACATCCTTCGTTAATGGCTTGATATGCACGGCTAGAGACCAGGATTTCACCTTTGCGAGCGACGCTTTCCAGGCGTTTCGCAGTATTAACCGTATCTCCGATCACATCATAAAACCTGACCCCACGGCTACCTAACAGTCCTTCAACGACGGGGCCGTGATGGATACCGATTCCAACACCCAACTGCTCGTGGTCGAGCAACGGTTGAATATGTGACCGAATCATAATGGCAGCCTGAATGGCTGTCGTCGGGTCGGGGAAAATGGCCATTGCCTCATCGGCTGATAGTTTGTACTTGATAACTTGATAGCCAGAAAATACCTGTTCAATAATCTGATAATACGAATTGAGTAATTGCACAACTTCTTCGGGCGTTCTGTGTTCACTCCATGTCGTAAAACCGCGAATATCCATGAACAATATACTGCGTTCACGACGTTGTAGGGTTAATTGATCTGGATTTGTTAGCGAGAGATGTAGTAGTTTACGACCGAGCAACCATTCAGCGAACCTGTTGAATTGTCTGATTGTTTTAGTGAGCAGACGTAAGTGCCATTCACTGTACGCATGGGTCAGCCCGGCAATGGTGCCGAGCAACAGGATGAGAAATGTGATTATTTGATGATCAGGGTTGTTGAAAAATTGCTGAATGGATAGGTGCTGATTGAACGGTTGATCTTCTTGAAAAGTGTAAAACAAGAAGAGGATGATGCTGGTGCGAATGATATTTTCACTAATGATCACGATAGGATTGATGGCTGTCAGAGCAATTTGGGCGCGTAGAAATTGGAGTATAGCAATCGTGAGGGCAAAACCCCAATACGCAAAATGTAAGAGATGAAACCAGAAATGAGGGCCTTCGTAAATATAACCACCGATACTGTAGAGGATTGGGCCAATCAGGTTCCCTGTTAGGCGATGCCATGACGAGTTGTTGGCGTAGATGCTCAAGTAGCAGGTCTGTAACAGGCCGGCTGTGATCAGAATATAGGGTAGGGCGGAAGAAAAATAGACACCGGGTGATACCGTAACTGCTTCGCATCCAACCGCAGCTAAGGGGAAAAAGAGTGAATTCGTGGCGCATTCAGAAACGAATCGTAGACCCGGCGAACCTCGCCCCTGGTCTTCAGTTATAGAGGCTGTATCATTTACACTCGTCGGTTGTCTGAGTGAGTAGTGCATATGGTATTCCTGTTCGTTAGTACAGTGGTTTGATTCATATCTACACCCATAAGGGTTGTATCAACATCTTAAAAAAAGATTCTGAAGACATGCTGAAGCGAAGATTGAAACATGTTGGAGAGGTCTGATAGAAGGTATCGCATGCTCGTGCCGGGCACGCTGCTGGCCTGTTCTATTGATTTCCAGTTCCAGGAGATTGCTGAGTCGGAAGCGTGAACGGCTATCTGTGCCGATGCTGTACAAGGGTCAGTGCAATCCGCTCCAGTTCAGCACAATGCCGTTGCCACGAGAATTCGGCAACCACGCGCTCGCGGGCACGACGGCCCATGGCAAATGCTGCCTGTGGATCGCTCAGTACGCGCTCGATTGCTGCGGCCAGATCGACGATGTCGCCTTCCCGAAACAAGGCACCTTCCTGACCTTCCCGGATCACGTCGGTGAGTGGATGAATGGCAGCGGTGACAACCGGCAGCCCGGCGGCCATGTACTCGTAGATTTTGAGTGGTGACCAGAAAAATCCGGCGGTACGCAGTGCCGGATGGGGGGCGGTGTTGAATGGGGCCACACCGAGGTGGGCCTGAGCCAGGAGTTGGGGTAGGCGTTCGTAGGCGACGGCGCCGGTAAATGTGAAGCGATCAGCATATTCTGCGGCGAGAGCCTCTGCCGTAGCTCGTTCAGGGCCATCGCCGATCAGGGTAAAGCGATAGTTGTGCCCGCGCTCGATCAACAGACGAGCTGCACGCACGAAATCACTTACGCCGTGCCAGGGACGAAAGGTTCCCATAAAGATGATATTGGGTGGGCCGGGCACCGGTGCGGCTGGCGGTTTGAATGCCTCAACGTTGGCACCCCACGGTAATTCGACGATCTTGTCACGAGGGATGGCGGGTGGTACGGTGGTGTGCAGTGGCGTGACGATCCGATCTGCCCAGTGACATTGCTGTTCCGCCCAGTGCCGGAAAGGACTACCGAAGGCGTCATCAAGGCGGCGCTTGAGGACTGTCGGCGGATCGACGATCAGAGCATTTACTTCGAGAATAGTTGGAATCTGCAAACGGTGCGCGGCAATCATCCCGGCGCCGGCAAAGTTGTAGTAGCGCTCCATGATCAGATCGGGACGAAGCTGACGTGCCAGCCTGATCACAGCCGCAGCACCGAGCAGGCTCAATGCCTTGGGGATATCTTGATGATAAAGCGTAAACCCGGCGTATGGCCGGGCTGTAAGCCTGAACAGTGGTCTCAGGCGAAGATGATGCAGCGGTAGTTCGCGACTGGCTGCAACCACGTGGACATCATGGCCGAGATGGGCCAGTCCACGCGCCACCTCCAGGGTATGGATACTGCCGCCTACCGTACCTGGTGTCGGGATGCCGGAAGCAATGTACAGGATGCGCACGATATCCTATAACCGTTCGTATCGCTCAAGATCCATCGTGATTGCCAGCGTTCCTGGCGCGGCGCGCTGAATGATCTCGTGTGCCCGATCAACCTGATTGTCTTCAACCCCAACCAGCAACGTTGTATTGCCACGGCGCAGGAAGCCACCCGTTGTCGCCAGCCGTGTCACCCGAAAACCGGCGGCAACGAGAGCATCAACGCCGGCATCCGCATGTGCATCCTCGGTTACGAAGATGATTAACTTCATACTCGCCCTTTCGTGATCTCGTAACTGTTGCTGCCGAGATTATACGGAGAGCAGCCCCGCTCGTCAATCTTTCACTATTGTTGGTGAACAATTGGTGTGCTATGATTCGTGTAACGTGATGATCTGCGTTGATAGGCAGGTACTGGATTGATGCCTGCCTGCCGTAGTAATAGCTGGTATTCATCGCGCAGTGAGATCGTCCGTTCCCTTGAGGAGGCTCCTATGCCGGTACCAGCGAGTTTCCTTCGCTTCACGGATCGCCGTGCAGCCGGACGGGCACTGGCCTGGAGTATGAGCCATTATGCCGAACGTCCTGCGCTCCAGGTGTTGGCCTTACCACGAGGTGGTGTGCCGGTGGCATACGAGGTCGCCAGGGCACTGTCGGCACCGCTCGATGTCTTGCTGGTACGCAAGCTGGGTGTGCCTGGTCAGGTCGAACTGGCGATGGGGGCCATTGCTGAAGGTGGGGTGCGGGTGCTGAATCACGAGATTATCGCCGAGTTACGGATTCCGGCGTATGTGATTGAAGAGGTGGCTGCCCTTGAGCAGGTTGAAATTGAGCGGCGTGCCCGGAGTTATCGCGGACAACGTCCGCCACCTGAGTTGCGGGATAAGACGGTTATCATTGTGGATGATGGTCTGGCAACCGGTGCGACCATGCACGCCGCAGTGGATTGTGTCCGCTTGCAACACCCACGCTGGATCGCGGTTGCGGTGCCGGTCGCCAGTAAAGAATCGGTGCAGATACTGCGGTCGGTTGCCGATGATGTTGTGGCAGTACTGGTTGTTGAACCGTTTTATGCGCTGAGTTACTGGTACAATGACTTTCGACAGACCAGTGATGACGAGGTGCGGCAGTTACTGCAAGCCGCTCAAGCAGATCACGCTGTAACCAACCACGAGGATACATGATAGTTGTTCAGCTCTTAGGGCCACCGCGCATTGTGGTTGCCGATCACGCGGTTACATTGCCGCGGCGACGGAGCCGGGCTTTGCTCTACTACCTGGCAGCTCATTCCCAACCGGTGCAACGCGAGCAGGTGCTATCTCTCTTCTGGCCTGATCACGAGCGGAGTGCGGCGCAGCAGCTTCTTCGCTCTACCCTCTACGCTATCCGTAAGACGGTTGGGGATGCGTTGGTGGCAGATGAAGAGTGGCTATCACTGGTAGCCACGGTCGATCTGCGCCAGATACAGGCGCTCATCACCGATCCACAGGTCGATGTGGCTGCATTGACGGCTGCGCTGCCGGTTGACCAGGTTGAGTTGCTGGCCGGTTTTGACCTTCCCGACTGCGAGCCGTTTCAGACCTGGCTTGAAGCTGAACGTGAGCGAACACGCCTGCTGCTTGGGCGTGGCTGGCTACGCCTTGCGCGTCTCCACGAACAGCGTGGTGCGATGACAGCAGCACTTGCCGCGCTCGATCATGCCCTGACCATTGATCCGTTGCAGGAAGATGTACAGCGCGATGCAATGCGTCTGGCGTATCTCAGTGGTGATCGGGTAGGGGCGATTCGTCGGTTTGAGCGTTTGCGCGATCTGCTTGATCAAGAGCTGGGTGTCCCACCGATGCGCGAAACGCAGGCGCTCTACGATGCAATTATTACCGATACGATTGTAACACCTACCCTGTCACCAGCCCCTGTTCGCCCGGCGTTCTCCAACGGCCCCCTGCCTTTCAGCGGGCGCGAGGCTGAATTGGCGACGTTGTACGGCGAAGTCAAACCCGGTCGGTTGGTCTTGATCGAAGGGGTGCCCGGTATTGGCAAGACACGCCTCGCAGAAGAGTTTCTGACGCAGCGCGGTGGCCTGGTCATTACCGGTGCTGCTCGTGAGCTAGAGCAGACCCTTCCCTACTTCTCCATCAACGCAGCGCTACACGCCCTGATTGCCCACCCTGAGTGGCCGCAGCTTCGCACTCAGGTGCAGCTTATGCCGATCTGGTGGAACGAATTAGGTCGTTTGTTGCCCGATCTGGCCCCGCCACCTGCTGATCCACCCAATGAAGCACGGCTCTGGGAAGCGGTAACCCGCCTGTTGATGGAACTGGCCCGTCAGACCCGCGTAAGCCTGTTGCTGGATGATCTGCAATGGGCCGATACGAGTACACTGGGGCTGCTTGGCTACCTGTTACGACGCAGTGCCGATGTCGATCTGGTTGTACTGGCAACCAGTCGTCCGCCCGAGCCGCGGAGTGCACTGGCCGGTCTGATCCGTGCGCTGGTGCGGGAAGATCGCTTCTTCCGCCTGGCGATTGATCGTCTCCCTACAACGGCAGTACTGGCGATTGCCCGTCATTTGAGTGGGCCTTTTGCCCATCCACTGGCCGATTGGTTGGAACAAAGTACTGAAGGTAATCCCTACATGATCGCCGAGCTGGTACGCTATGCGCGCACGAGTGGCTGGCTCACAGCCGACGGTATGGTTGATCTTAGAGCGTTATCATCGCAGCCGGTGGTACCGCAGACGGTGTACCATCTGATTGAAACGCGCCTGAACCGGCTTTCCGAACCGGCACGGCGGGTGCTGGATGCAGCGGTGGTGGTGGGGCGGGATTTTGATTTTAACGTGGTGGCAAAGGCCGCAGCTCTATCAGAAGAAGCGGCATTGGATGCCCTCGATGAATTGCTGGCAGCTCGCCTGGTCGTACCGCTCTCGGCTACCTGGTTTCGCTTCGACCACAGCCTGACGATGGAGGTGGTGGGGCGTGATGTTGGTGATCTACGCCGACGCATGCTACACCGGCGCGTGGGTGAAGCTATCGAGGCGCTCTACCGTGATCGGATTGATGATGTGGCCGGGCAGATTGCTTTTCATTTTGCCAGGTCTGGTTTGGTTGAACGGGCGGCGACGTATGCGCTTCGCGCTGCGGAACGCTCGGTGACCCTGGCAGCGTGGCCAGAGGCGGCAGAGTTTTATGCCCAGGCCCTGGCAGGTCTGCCCGCGAGCCAGCGTTCGGCGACACTGGTCAGGCTTGGCGAGGCACGTTTACAGGCCGGTGCACCGGCAGCCGCAGTTGATGCTTTTCGTGATGCGATTGCGGCGGCGCAGAACCCGCAGGAAGCACTCGCGGCCCGTCTGGCGCTGGCACGGGCCTTGATCCCGCAGGGACGCTACGCTGAAGTGATTGCGCTGGTCAGTCAGATTGAACCAACTGCACACCCGCACGATCAGGCCACGGCACTCTTTCTATGGGGAACAGCCCTCTCGCTTGAAGGTGCCGACCTTGCCGCAGCCACCGAACGGCTCGTGGCTGCCGCGCAGATACTGGGTGATGAGTCGACTGTTCAGCGGGCGGCACTGGCACAGGTGACGTTTGAACTCGGCAATATTGCGGCTCAGCAAGGCGATCTCGATACCGCCATTGCCCGTTACAAGCGTGCGCAGGAAATTGCAGATCAGGCCGGCGACGAGGGGATTACCTGGCGTATCCTGGCACGTAATAATCAGGCGTATCATCGCCTGCTCCGTGGGGAAGTCGATGCAGCAGCCACGATCATCAGCGAGGCCATGGCTCTCGCCGAAGAGCGGGGTATGCTGTCGTTGCAACCATACCTGCTTTCGACTGCCGGTGAGGTGGCGCTGGCCCAGAATGATCTGGAAACGGCATCTGCCCGGTTCCAACAAGGGTTGGCTTTAGCGACGCAGTTGAATATTCCCGAACGAGTGGCTGGTATCACGGCGAATGTGGGTCTGGTCGCCTTGCGGCGCGGTGAAACAACGTGCGCTGTACACTACCTTTCGTCGGCGCTGGCGCAGGCCGATACGTTAGGGGCGCGTCATCTGGCAGCCCAGATTCGGATCTGGCTGGCACCACTGCTACCTCCCGCCGAAGCGCGGGTGATACTCGCCGAAGCGCAAGAGATTGCCGAGGTTGGTGGCCGGCGTCGCTTGCTGGCGGCCATCAAAGAAGTTCGGGCACGGATGGTGGAAGAAGTCATGGCTCACGGGCGAGGTGATTGACATAATGTTGCATCTAATAATGCATGGCACGTGATCCAGGATGTACCCTTGCGCCATACCCTTGCCGCTTCCCTCGTATAGCAATGTGAACGGGCAGATGTATCGGGGCGGGTTGGGCACCGGTCGGGGCGGGTTGGGCACCGGTCGGGGCGGGTTGGGCACCGGTCGGGGCGGGTTGGGTACCGGTCGGGGCGGGTTGGGTACCGGTCGGGGCGGGTTGGGTACCGGTCGGGGCGGGTTTGGAACCCGCCCCTACTGGTGGTCATATGCGACATGTCCCACTTTCACCTGCACCCGGTGGGTGTGAGAACTGGCGGTGCCGGATGATTCCCGCTGGCGCGAGCTGAACTGGGTTCAGTGGTGAGCGCACCGGAGGCGCACGCTCCCAGGTTTGATAACACCGACGATGGTCGTCAAGGCACGTTTAATGCTCGTGCGAGATGCTCTTCACCTTGCCGGCATCGGCAGCAATGCGTGCGGCCGTCAGGGTCAACAGCGTGCCACGTGCCTGGCACGAAGCACGGCTGGTGCGGCAGCATGGCTGCCGCACTCCAAACGCTACGACACGCGCATAACGAGCGGGTAAGGCAACCAATCCAGTGCGTGATGACACCGACGATGGTTGTCAATGCACGTTTAATGCTCGTGCGAGATGCTCTTCACCTTGCCGGCATCGGCAGCAATGCGTGTGGCCGGCAGGGTCAACAGCGTGCCACGCGCCTGGCACGAAGCACGGCTGTGCGGCAGCATGGCTGCCGCACTCCAAACGCTGCGACACGCGCATAACGAGCGGGTAAGGCAACCAATCCAGTGCGTGATGACACCGACGATGGTTGTCAATGCACGTTTAATGCTCGTGCGAGATGCTCTTCACCTTGCCGGCATCGGCAGCAATGCGTGTGGCCGGCAGGGTCAACAGCGTGCCACGCGCCTGGCACGAAGCACGGCTGGTGCGGCAGCATGGCTGCCGCACTCCAAACGCTGCGACACGCGCATAACGAGCGGGTAAGGCAACCAATCCAGTGCGTGATGACACCGATGATGGTCGTCAATGCACGTTTAATGCTCGTGCGAGATGCTCTTCACCTTGCCGGCATCGGCAGCAATGCGTGCGGCGACGGCCTCGGCTTGCTTGCGTGCCACTTCCGGCATCAGCGTGATACTTTCGCGTGCACGCCAGCATGCGGCAAAATGGCCATTTCCGTAATCCACGAAGGGCGGTTCTTCTTCTTTGCACTTTTGAATGGCAATCGGGCAGCGGGTGTGAAAATGGCATCCAGGTGGCGGATTGAGCGGACTGGGTACGTCACCCTCAAGAATGATCCGGCGTCGCTGCTTTTCCACTTTCGGGTCGGGAATTGGTACCGCCGAGAGCAGTGCCTGGGTGTATGGATGGAGTGGCATCGAATAGAGCTTTGGCCCTTCGGCCAGTTCGACCACCTTACCCAGGTACATCACCGCTACCCGGTCAGAGATATGGTTGACCACACTCAAGTCGTGGGCGATGAAGAGGTACGTCAGACCGAGTTTGTCCTGCAATTCTTCCAGCAAATTGACCACCTGGGCCTGGATGGAGACATCGAGCGCGGATACCGGCTCGTCACAGACCACAAAGTCTGGTTCGACGGCCAGCGCACGGGCAATACCAATCCGTTGACGTTGCCCACCGGAGAATTCGTGTGGGTAGCGATTCGCGAAGGCGGGGTTTAAGCCAACCAGATGCAGCAATTCTTCGACCCGTTCACGCACGGCGCGCCCTTCGCGTAGTTTGTGAACCCGGATCGGTTCGGCAATAATATCACCAACCGTCATGCGCGGGTTGAGCGAGGCGTAGGGGTCCTGGAAGATCATCTGCACCCGACGCCGCATCTGGCGTAGCGCATTTCCCTTCAGTTTGGTTAGATCGGTACCTTCAAACAACACTTGACCGCTGGTTGGTCGGTACAATTGCAGAATTGCACGTCCGGTTGTACTCTTGCCACATCCCGACTCGCCGACCAGACCGAGCGTTTCGCCGCGTTTGATACTAAAGCTCACCCCATCGACCGCCTTGACCGTACCAACCCGTCGTTGGAAGATAATTCCGCGCGTTACCGGGAAGTACATACGGAGATCTTTGATCTCGATGAGGTATTCACCGGATGATTGTTTCAGCGTAGTCATGCATCGCCTCATCTATCAAGCCGCCACATCGGTGGTCATCGTTCGCGGAACAGGTGTCTCTAGCGTAATGTCGAAATGACAGGCCGCTCGATGATCGGTGCCAACGCTGCGTAATTCCGGCACGCTTGCCAGGCACTCTTCACGTGCATAATCACAGCGTGGACTGAAGGGGCAAATAGGGGGAAGGTCGATCAAATTGGGTGGAAGACCCCGAATGGGTGTCAGGCGACGACCACGCTCTTCATCGAGCCGCGGAATTGAACGGAGCAATCCAATCGTGTATGGCATCCGTGGATTGGCAAAGATCTCGCTCGTTGGTCCCTCTTCGACCACCTTGCCGGCATACATTACCGTGACACGGTCAGTCATACCGGCGACCACGCCGAGATCGTGGGTGATCAGAATAACCGCTGTCTCAAGCTCTTCACGCAGGCGGTTGATCAACTCAAGGATTTGGGCCTGGATCGTCACATCGAGGGCAGTGGTAGGCTCGTCGGCAATGAGTAATTCAGGATTGCACGACAGCGCCATTGCAATCATCACCCGTTGCCGCATGCCACCCGAAAACTGATGCGGATAATTGTCGAGGCGCTTGCTGGCCGAGGGAATCCCGACCATATCAAGCAACTCAATGGCCCGGTCACGTGCCTCTTTTTTGCTCAACTTGAGATGCAATTCAAGCGACTCGGTAATCTGACGCCCTACCGTCAAGACAGGATTGAGTGATGTCATGGGGTCTTGAAAGATCATCGCGATCCGATTCCCGCGGATGTGGCGCATCTCCTCTTCGCTGGCCTGGAGCAGGTCTTCGCCGTCAAATAAAATTTGCCCGCCGACAATCTTGCCCGGCGGACTGGGAATCAGGCGCATAATGGAGAGCGATGTAACCGACTTACCGCACCCCGACTCGCCCACGATGCCGAGGGTTTCGCCGCGATTGACATAAAAAGAAACACCGTCAACTGCTTTGACGATGCCGTCCTGCGTGTGAAAATAGGTGCGCAGGTCACGAACTTCTAGCAATGGAGCCATACATTAATCCTCTGTTACGGTGTCGCACTGAATTTCTGGCGAACGTGACCATGCCTCTGCTTTGTTATGTTTACCTTTTCCTGTGCGGATGTTGGGGATAGTACCACAAGAAACCGGTTACTGTCAAGGATTTCGCATGACTTGACATGATCCCCAGGCTGTGCTATACTCTTCGGCGTTGTGAGGGCGTATAGCTCAGCAGGTTAGAGCGCAATCCTGATAAGATTGAGGTCGGTGGTTCGAGTCCACCTACGCCCACCAACCAGGAGAGAATAGAGAATGTCTCTCTATTCTCTCTTATTTTGGGGCGATAGCTCAGTTGGTAGAGCGTCTGCTTTGCACGCAGAAGGTCAGGGGTTCGAATCCCCTTCGCTCCACCACAATTCATCTCCCCCCTCCTGCTGTGCTGAAGGTCGTGGTTATGCCACGGCCTTTGGTTTTTTTGACGCAGCATACGCTCTCAGCCGGCAAACTGCTGCAAGTACGCCAGTACCTCGCTCACGCTGACCACATCACCGTATTTGCCATCGATGTCGAAGAGGTTGGCGAGGTGGGGTTCCGGAGCGCGATCACCGACACACTCACGGGGTACAATGACCCGAAATCCGTGTTGCATGCCGTCAACTGCACTGGCCCGAATGCAGCCACTGGTCGAACAGCCGATCATGATCAGTGTGTCAATCCGTAATGCGGTTAACGTTGCGGCAAGATGGGTACCGAAGAAGGCGCTGGCATACTTCTTTTCGATCACCAGATCATCTGGTTGCGGCGCAAGTTCATCGACGATGGCGATAAGCGGTGATTCGTGGGTGAGCTGGCGGAGTGCCGGTACTTTCTGGACGAAGATACCACCATCACGGCCATCACTGGCGTAAGCGACCGTGGTGTAGATGATGGGGATCGCCGCTGCACGAGCTGCTGCCAGCAGTGGTTGACTGGCCCGCACCGCGTCGGGTACGCCTGGCGCAGCGTAGAGGGGCGATCCGGGCGTGGTGTAGGCTTTGATGAAGTCGATAACCAGTAAAGCCGGCGAGGTGCCAAAGCCGACCCGTCCGGCCAGGCCGTGCCGGCGGTAGTCGGCGGTGAGATGATCGTAATCGGCCATGAACAATATCCTCCTTCCGCCAGATACGGGGGAGAGGGTGCAGGAAATAATTGCTTGAACCGCTGTGAAAGCTCTCTAGTTATGCTGCCGAACAGCAGAGGCTGGGGTGACAGGCAGCGGGATGGTACCATCCCCTGGTGGATATCCTGTCACCCCCATAATTCTGGCAACTATCAGTCGGCAGTTACAGCCTGCTGCTGCGCCGACGCCATTCGCTCGCGGCGAGCGGCGCGAGCCATGGCCCAGCGTACCGGTTGCGGCTTGCGCGGTGCCGGGAGACCGGTTTCGGCTTCGGCATTGGCCAGCAATTCTTCCAGCGGTGGCCCGAAGTCAAAGCCTTTAATTTCGCCGCGTGCTGCTGCCAGTTCGGCGCGTTTGGCTTCGGTAGCTGCCTCGTCAATCGTGAGATCGTCGCGGAGGACGACGCCGTAATCGTTCAGCGCCTTTTCGCGGCTTACCAATCCGTAACGCACGTCGCGCTGTACTGCCTCTGGTGGCCGGGTGAGCGGGTCTTTCCAGCCGCCACCACCGGCAGTCCGATACACCAGTTGATCTCCCGGCTCGACCGCGATCTGGTCGCACTTGCTGGGCAAGACCTGGCGGGTGCCGTCGGTGCGGATCAGCAGCTTGCTCGAACGACTCCCCGGCTTGCCGCCGACGTTGCCCCACGGTGGCGTCAGCCAGCGGTCATCGTGGATCGAAATCTCACCCGGTTCAAGGAAGGTGTAAATCTTCTCGATCCCGTTTCCTCCGCGATGGAAACCGGCACCGCCTGAGTCCATGATGCTGGTGTAACGCTCGATACGGATCGGGTAGTAGCTCTCCAGATATTCGGTGGGGATGTTGGTGAACAACGGCCACCACGAGTGTCCGTCCATACCGTCGCCAATTGGGCGACCGGGAATCCCACCGTAGTTGATCTCCATCAGATAGAAGAACTCGCCATCCTTATCATAGCCTGAGTAGAGCAGGTAGGGTGAGGTGCCATAACCGGCGGCGGTTGTGAATTCAGGCGCTCGCTTGGCCAGCGCACCGCCGAGCACATCGAACAGGCGTGTCAAGGCGTGGGTACGACAGCCGAGTGCTGCCGGGAATTCGGGCTGGATCAGGCTGCCCTTCGGCATGGTGACGTGCAGCAGCGGGTAGAAGCCGTCGTTGAACAGGATTTGAGGGTCGAAGACCATGATCAGGTAGACGCCGATGAACATCTTGAACATCGACTCGTTGAGGTAGAAGTTGATCGGCCCCATCGCCTGGGGATCGGTGCCTGTCCAGTCGAAGTAGGCTTCGTGGCCTTCACGCCAGATGGTTAGCTTCATCTTGAACGGCCCATTACCGAGACCGTCGTCGTCAACGTAATCTTCAAACGACTGTGGCTCTTCGGGCAGGTTGCGCACGATCAGTTCCTTCATCGCCCGGTAGGTGCGGTCGAGGAGCGCCTGCGTAGCCGCCAGATAGACATCTTTACCGAAGCGATTGCACAGCTCGATCACGCGCTTCTCGGCGGTGCGGCAACTGGCAATAATCGCCATCAGGTCGGCGCGATTCATTTCAGGCTGGCGAACGTTGTTGAGCATAATGTCGAGGACTGCCCGGTTGAGCTTCCCGCGCTCGTCGATTTTGACCGGCGGCAGCCGCAAACCTTCGCCGAAGATGGTCGTCGCCGTAGTCGGCAGTGAGCCGGGCAATGGCCCGCCGACATCCTGGGCATGGCCGAACATGCTTGCCCAGCCGACCAGTTCCCGCTCATCGCCTTCGCCGTAGAAGATGGGCAGCATCACCAGCAAATCGTTGATATGGCTGATGGCACCACCACAGAGGTATGGATCGGAGAGCAGAATAACATCGCCCGGTTCGATGGTCTGATCCCAGTTGTCGAGCAGGCCGGCGATGTACGAGCCGAATTGACCAACGACCATCCGCCCGTGCGGATCGGTGATCATCGGAAACTGATCGTGCTGTTCGCGGATCACCGGACTCATTGCTGTGCGGTAAAGCACAGCATCCATCTCATAGCGCGTATTCTTGAGCGCATTCTCGATAATATCGAGCGTCACCGGATCGATCTCGATCTGGGGGATCGTCGCAATTTTGAGATTGGTCGCCATAGATTCTCCTCGCTGTAGCAGTTTAACTGCGGTTGATCAGAAGGTTGAAGTAGCGATCAACGGTTGCCGTATGGCCGGGTAGTACCACCGTAGTGCTGTCAACCTCGGTAATAATCGCCGGCCCCTCGACCTGCATTCCCGGACGCAGCTTGTTGCGGTCGTAGAGTTTTGCCGTGATCCATTCACCGTGGCGGTAGATTTGATGATCGCCGCTGTAAGCACTGCTGGCATCTGGGTCACCCGGTTCGGCTTCGGGCAGCTCAACTTTCGTCACGCGCCCAATCCCGACTGCGCGCAGGTTCACAATTTCCACGTTGCTGTCGAGCATAAAACCGTAGGTGCGGTCGTGCAGTTCGTTGAAGCGTTGCACCAGGATCGGGATCAGGTCTTGATCGAATTCGGCTTCGCTGACGGCAATCGGCATCTCGTAGCCCTGTCGGTAGTAGCGCATATCAACGAAGTAGCGAATCTCCTGGCGGGATGGCGGGATCGCCTCTTCACTCAGCATTGCCTGCGCTTCACGCCCCAGATCGCGCAGCATACCGACCATCTCTTCCTGGTCAACCCTATCAACGGTGCGGATGTAGGTGCGGGCAAACTCATCACGGTAATCGGCGCTCAGGTCTCCGAGGGCGCAGAGCAGACCGGGTGCGGGTGGCACAATCACCGGATAACAACCGAGGAGTTCGGCCAGGGCGTTGCCGTGGAGTGGCCCGGCGCCACCGAAGGCCATCAGCGCAAACTGGCGCGGATCAAACCCGCGCTGCACACTGACCAGGCGGAGGGCACCGAACATATTTTCGTTCACGATGCGCAGAATCCCTTCGGCTGCGGCCATCAGACTCAACCCGGTGGCATCGGCGATCTTCTGAACGGCAGCCCTGGCTGCGGCGACATCGAGCTGCATTGCCCCGCCGAGAATGCTCGGTGGCAAATACCCACAGACCAGATTGGCATCGGTCACCGTCGGTTCGGTACCACCTTTTCCGTAGCAGGCCGGACCGGGCACCGCTCCGGCGCTCTGTGGTCCAACCCGCAACGCTCGCGTCAGGGCAGGCACGTGAGCAATCGAACCGCCACCGGCACCAACCGAGCGCACATCAACCGAAGGAACTTTTACCGGAAAGTAGCCGAGCACCGTCTCGCGGGCGATATTGGGTTCCCCCATACAGAGCGAAACGTCGGTTGACGTACCACCCATATCGAAGGTCAGAATATTGGGATACCCGGCGCGCAACGCGATATGCAACGCTCCGGCTACACCACCGGAAGGACCGGAGAGAAGGGTATAGACCGGATTCTCCTCGGTCGTTTCGGCAGTCATCAAACCGGCATCGGAGCGCAGAATATTGAGTTTCGCCTGCACGCCCTGTTGGCGCAGGTGCTGATCGAGATTGTGGACGTAGGTTTTGACCTTGGGTTTGACATACGCATTCATGGTCGCGGTAAGCGTGCGCTCGTACTCGCGAAACTCCGGCAGTACATCGTAAGAGATGGTAACCGGGAGCTGGGGGGCAATGCGTTGCGCAATCGCTTTCAGGCGACGCTCGTGGTCGGGGTTGGCATACGAATTGATCAGCGAGATGGTCAGTGACTCGATACCGGAAGCGACCAGTTCGCGGATCACCTCTTCGGCCTGGGCTTCGTCAAGGGGGCGAACCACCTCGCCACGGGCACTCATGCGTTCGCGTACCTCGCGGGTGTCGGCAAGGGTTGCCGGTGGTTCGGGCTTGATCATAATCATCCAGCCGGCAAGTGGGCCGGGCGTTTGTGAGCGGGCAAGATGCAGGATTTGCTTAAACCCTTCGGTAGTGATCAGTCCAACTCGTGCGCCTTTGCCTTCGAGAATAACATTGGTCGCGACGGTTGTGCCGTGCATGATCTGCGCTACCTGCGACGGAGCAATCCCGGCTTGCTGGCAAATCGCCGCGATCCCGGACAGCACCGCCTCTGACGGATCGTGCGGTGTGGATGGGGTCTTGTAGCGCCAGTAGCGTCCGCTCTCCTCATCGAAGAGCATCAGGTCGGTGAACGTTCCACCAACATCGACTCCAATGCGATAACTCATGTCTCCATTCCTCCCGATAAAACCACGTACTCCCCGGACAGTAGCTTATGACAGGTAGGGTGCCATTGACACCACCTGCGGATAGACCGGCCCGGCCTTCCCGACCAGTGCCGGCAAGGGGCGGCCAAGTGTGGCACTGAGCCAGTCGGATGCAGCAATGAGCGCCGACAGATCGATCCCGGTTGGTACCCCAAGACCGTTGAAGAGATGCACCAGGTCCTCGCTGGCGATATTGCCTACTGCGCGCGGTGCGAATGGGCAGCCGCCGATCCCACCGAGCGCAGCATCGAACGAACGAATACCGACCTGCCAGGCGGCGAAGGCGTTAGCATAACCGGTATTGCGCGTATTGTGCAGATGGAGCGTCACTGTGACATCGGGGATGCGATCTAGAATCGTCCGACACAATGCCGCAACCTGTGTCGGTACTGCCATCCCGGTCGTATCGGCCAGAATGATCTCGCCGGCACCAATATCGACAGCGTGTTCGGCAATCGCACGAACCCGTTCGGGTGAAACATAGCCATCGAACGGACACCCAAAGGCGGCACCAATTGCCACCCCGAACGTGAGACCATCACGTCGAATATTGAGCGCGAAGCGGCTGAATTCAATCAGCGACTCGGCGGTTGTGCGCTTAAAGTTTGCCCGATTCAGACCATCACTGGCGGCCAGCACCAGCCGCACGTGGCGTAGTCCGGCGGCAGCGGCCAGTTCATAGCCGCGCTGGTTGGGGACAAGGGCGGTAAAACGGAAGAGATCATTCGTGGTACGGGCAGCCAGATTATGACCACGTTCAATCAACATCCGTGCAATCTGATCAATTCCGGCCATCTGCGGCACCTGACGCGGGTTAACAAACGAACCGATCTCGATCCGTGGCACACCGGCTGCGAGCAGGCGCTCGATCAACTCAACCCGGGTGGCCGGCTCTAACACGTCAGGCTCGTTCTGCAACCCATCACGGGGTGCGACGTCAACAATCGTTACTGCTTCCATCAAATCACCCGCTTCGCTTGCAGCATTGCCAGATCATCCTCCGTCAGACCAAGCAGATCGGTAAAGATTTCGCGATTGTGCTGACCGAGCGCAGGACCGGTCCAATCCACTCCGCCGGGGGTGGCTGACAGCCGTGGTACCACATTCTGCATCTTGATCTCGCCCAAATCGGGATCGTGGACGCCGATAATTGATTGGCGAGCGATAAAATGCGGATCGGAGAGCATCTCTTTCGCGGTGTAGATGCGACCGGCAGGGACGCCGTATTCGTCCATCATGACCTGCAACTGGTCGGCGGTATAGTTCAACGTCCAGGCTGCAATCAGATCATCAAGTTCGGCCTGATGCTCACCCCGTGCCTGGTGAGTTGCGAAGCGCGGATCGGTAGCCAGTTCGGGCTGGCCCATAGCCTGGGCGAGACGGGTGAAGATGGTATCGGCGTTCGCCCCAATCACAAACCAGCTTCCATCAGCCGTTGGGTAGATGTTTGAGGGGGCAACATTAGGGAGAATGTTCCCGGTGCGCTCACGGATATGGCCGGTCAATTGATACTCAGGGATCATACTCTCCATCAGGGCCAGCACACCCTCGTAGATACCAATATCAACCACCTGCCCCTGTCCACTGCGTTGACGCTGATGCAGCGCAACCAGGGCACCCAGCGCAGCAAACGTAGCCGCCAGCGAGTCGCCGATACTGATCCCGATCCGGGTGGGCGGACGATCCGGAAAGCCCGTAATCGCCCGAATCCCCCCCATTGCCTCGCCAATCGAACCGAAGCCGGCCTTATCGCGGTAAGGACCGGTCTGACCAAACCCGCTCACCCGGATCATAATCAGACCGGGATTGAGCGCGTGTAACTCTTCCCATCCCAGCCCCCACTCTTCAAGCGTACCGGGGCGAAAATTCTCCAGCACCATATCCACGTGGGGCACCAGGCGCTTGACCAACGCCTGTCCTTCGGGTGTGCGCAAATCAATCGTAATCGACTTCTTATTACGGGCTAACACCGGCCACCAGAGCGTGCGCCCTTTGTAGCGGTGGTGCCCCCATTCGCGCATCGGATCACCCTTGCCGGGAGGTTCGACCTTGATCACTTCAGCGCCGAAATCGGCCAGCAACTGACCACAGAACGGCCCGGCCAGAAATGCACCCAATTCCAGCACCCGAACATCATCGAGTGGTCGTGGTGGACGTTGGGAACTCACGATAGCTTACTCCTCGCCGGACGCGGCCGTCTCTTCCGCACTCCGGCTCTGCAACAGAACATCTCGACCGTAAAAAATGTGTTCGCGCATCATTGCGCGGGCGCGGTCACCATCACCGAGTCGCAGCGCATTGAGGATACTGCGGTGAAAGAAATTGGAAATCTGGCGCTGATCAGGCTGATACCAGTAGAACGAGCGAAACTGCAACGGAACCGCCACAATCTGGTTGAGCATCGTGATCAGGCGCTGATTCCCGGCAGCCTCGGCAATGGTCTGGTGAAAAACAGCATTGTGTTCGACCAGAAAATGCACTTCGTCCTGACGCCGCTCGAAAGTCAGCGTAAGTGACTGTTCGAGAGCGGTTGCCGCCATCTCCATCCGGGCAAGCTGTTCGGCGGTAATCCGCCGGGCAGCCAGATAGGCTGCGTGCCCCTCAAGCAAGGCGCGCAAATCATACATTTCGATCAAGTCATCAACGGTAAAACTACGCGCCACAGCGCCACGATTGGGAAAAATCTGCACCAGCCCTTCGGCGGCGGCGCGCACCAATGCCTGCCGCACCGGCGTCCGACTCACGCCAAGGTCTTGCGCCAGCCGTTCTTCGATCAGGCGCGAGCCGGGAGGATAATGCCCCTCTATTAACAGTCGGCGTAGCCGCTGGTAGACCTGGTCGGCAGAAGTTTCATCAGTTGTATACAATTTGTTCATTACAATAGATTGTAGTAGTATGCCGTAAAAGATGGCCGTCGCTAATGAGCAAAGATAGCCCTTCGCAATCGGGTAAAAGCTATGCTAAACAGTTATAATATCTATGCCGTTAGAGGATTGTATACAATATAGCAGAATAGCCGTGCCCTGTCAAGCGATGATCGTATACAACATCGGTCGTTTGATTGGTATAATGCGGGGCAGCACGCAACCATCGCAACCCGACGAGCGCATCTATGAGTCATACCCGTCCGCCGATTGCCGTTGTCATTCCAACCTATCACGCACTACGCTTTCTTCCGGCATGCCTGAGCGCTATCCAGGCTCAAATGCTTCCCCACGATGAGATCGTGCTGGTTGACAATCGTTCGCGTGATCGGGCCGGGGATTGGGTACGCAGCTATTTTCCGACCGTCCGCGTCATTGCATTGCCGTACAACGCCGGCTTTGCCGGTGGGGTCAATGCAGGGATTGCGGCAACCCAGACCGATCTGATAATGCTGATCAATGACGATGCGTTGGCTGAGCCGGGTTGTGTTGATGCGCTCTGGGCAGCCCTGCGTGATCATCCGCAGGCGGGATGGGCAGCGGGAGTGTTGACCTTCAGCCGCCGGCCACAGATCGTTGCCGGTGCCGGGATTCGGTTCCACGCCGATGGGATTGCTACCGACTATGCCCTTGGTATGGCTGTAACCCAACTGCCGACCAATCCTCAACCCATCTTCGGTGCCAGTGGCGGGCTTGCCCTGCTACGGCGGACGATGATCACCGATACCGGCCTGTTTGCCGATTTCTTCAGTTACCTGGAAGATGCCGATCTGGCCTGGCGCGCCCGTCTGCGGGGCTGGGAGTGTGTGCTGGCCCCTACCGCCCGTGCCCGCCATGTCTACTCGGCGACTGCCGGCATGTTCAGCCCGCTCAAACAGCGCCTGCTGGGCCGCAACCGGCTGCGCATGGTGATCCGCTGCCTGCCCACGCCACTCCTCCTTGCCTGCCTGCCGTCGATCCTGGCCTACGACGTGCTGGCGGTCACCTATGCCGTGCTGCGTCGGCAACCCGACATGCTGGCCGGCAGACTCATGGCGCTGGCTGAATGGCCACAGCTTCTGCACCAGCGCCGACACATTCAAGCGCGCCGCACGGCACCGCTCGGTGAACTGGCACGCTGGATCGAACCGCCGCTGGGTCTCGTCGGTACGTGGCGGGTGCGGCGGCAGTTGGGGGGAGGGAGGAGATAGGAGATAGAAGATAGGAGATAGGAGATAGGAGATAGGGGATAGGAGATAGGAGATAGGGGATAGGAGATAGGGGATAGGGGATAGGAGAGAGATTAGGAGAGAGATTAGGAGAGAGGAGGGAGGGGAGAGGAGTGTTGTTGAGGATGTTTTTGTTGCCGCGAGGTGTTTTGGGGGTGGGTGGCAAGGAGCGATAGGGCGTGCCGTGTGGCTCTACACCGGCAGCATATACGCTGGCGACGTAGCAGGTTGCCCGTTGATGGATAGGACATACCTGCCATCGCACAGCTTTACACGGTGTATGAGCTACCTTCTAATCAAGCACAACCTGGATACTATTGCCGGGGCGATAATCCTCGCATCGACTAAAGATAATGACGCTGTTAGGATTGAGTTGTGGCTGAATAACTGCCAGCCACGGATGTTCATGGTAGGTTACGATCAGGCTGGTGAGCAGCCAGAAGGGCAATTTACCGCTCACTACTACTCCCCGTTGTGGATCAAGCCGCGGCACCGTCAGGGCAGACAAATCATCGTAATCGAGATACGGTTCTAACAGATGTGCTTTCAGCAGGGTATAATCCTGCTCTTCTCTGGTCTGCCAGCGAATAACATCAGCCACAGGTTGTGGCACACGCCGCAGGGATTGGGCCTGCGCCCAACCGAGCCGGGGATCGAAGAGGGAGAATGGCGCAGGGGCAGTGTGGCCTGCCAGTGCTGCATAGAGCCAGTTTGGGCCACGTCCATAGATAGCAAGGGGCGTTTTTGCCGGAATACTATCCAGAATCTGTGGAAGATCAGGTGGTATCCATCTACGCTGCGTGGCCTCTACCCACATCTGCCTGGCAAGCCGATCAAGATCAACCACGAGTTCCGCAGGCGCTCGCTGCAAATGCTGCTGTACCAGTTCAGCCTGGTCGTAATGCATCAGGCGGGCAAGCCGGTTGGCCAATGCCTCTACTACTATCCCACCGGTCGGGGCATTCCGTTCAAGACCACTAATCACCCCACGCAGCACCGGTTTTTCAACCTCAATCTGATCGCTCCCGTGCAATTCTGAGTGCAATTCTGCAACAATAATCAATCCATATTGCTCAACACGGTTACGCCATTCGTCCATTCCCTGCGGGGTGGCTGAAAGTACAATGGCGTGTGTGCACCTCTGGATAATCCGTTCCTGATCGAGCGTAGGCCGTCCTCCTACATCCACCAGCAGCGGCAAATGGCGCTGTTCTATATCGCGACAAACCCGATCAACAAACGTCCGATCAAATGCCCCTTTCTGCCGTAGCAAGCGCACCAGATCGGGTGTTGACTCCTGGCTCCAGTCACCTTCACCATCAGGACATGCACGCAAAACATAATGTTCGATGCCTCGCTGACGAAGGTACTGCGTGAGCAGGTACGTCAAAACAGATTTGCCGCTGTGTGGAGGGCCGCCGATCAGCACTGCAGGAAACGTGTTCATCTTTCCATCCAAACCCAAAGAATGATGCTACAATAATCAACATCATTATTGCCGATATTTAATAGATATGCCAGACATTGTTTTGCCAACAGACCCATCGGCTGTGCTTGTAGCCACCCTCGGTGGACAACCGCAAGTTGTCACCTTTGCTCTGGATGCGCTCCTCGCCCGCGGTGAACCCATTCAGGAAGTCTACATCCTTCACCTTGCACTCACCAACGAACGCACCCGTCAGGCTTGGCAGCGGCTACAACGAGAATTTGTCGATGATTACTACGCTGGTCGACGTTGTCGGCTGCGGCAAGTACCTATTGGTGCAAACGGTAGCGAATTAACCGACATCCGTACCACAACCGATGTCGAAATCGCCTTTCAGGCCATTCGCCAACTCATCGTTGATCTGAAAACGAACGGACGACGGCTCCATCTCTGCCTGAGTGGTGGTCGGCGCATGATGGCGCTCCTGGCAACCTCAATTGCAGCACTCTACTGTGACCACCAGGATCGACTCTGGCATATGCACACCCCCGAAACCACGTTACAGCGTGTCAAAGACGGTGCCCAGATGCACGTTCAGCCCGCAGATGGGGTGTCACTGATTCAGATTCCGCTCACACCCTGGGGAGCCTACTTTCCCGGCCTCCGCCTGCTGGCCCAACCCGACTCTCGCTCGATCCAAGATCAGCTACAACGCTTCCTTAGTGACGATCCACGCTGTCAGCAGGTCTGGGATCGTCTCACAACCCGCCAGCGCGATGTCTTGCGAGCGTTTGCGAAGGGATTACGTCCGGATCAGGTTGCCGATCAGCTCTCGATCTCATTGAGCACCGTGAATTCCCACAAAACCGCCATCCTGGCAGAATGCCGCATTGCCTGGCATATCTCCGATGCAGAATCCCTCGACTACCGGTTTCTCCGCGATCACTTTGCCGGCTTCGTGGAACGAGTATAGCAGAGCGTGTGCGATGAATAATCACAAGAGGTGATGATTGTTTTTCAGTAGCAGTGGTGAGGTGGATGCAGGGTGGAAGGGGTAGGATGGGGGGGAGGGGGGAAAGCGCATCAGATGCCGTTTTCTACACGGGGGAGATAGTGACAACTCAACCTGCCATTCAGGATCGTTATAAGAGCGATCATTTGTTTTTGCTGGTCGGTACCAACCCCTTGCCAAATTTCGTAGCAGCGACGCTCATGTTAAGGTCGCAGGGGCAACTCTATCTGGTTCACTCCGACAAAACCAGGACTGTGGCAGAACGTCTGGCGCGCTACTGGGCTGAACATCACCGGCAACCGCAGTTTGTATGTGTCAATGAGTCGGATGGTGCTGACATTCGCCGGCACATTGAGCATGCGCTGAAACACATTGGAGACAAGCACGTTGGTCTCAACTATACGGGTGGCACCAAAATGATGGCGGTGCACGCAACTCAGGTGATACGAGACTACCAGAAACCCCAACGACCGGTAACCTTGAGTTATCTGGACGCACGCACGAACAGGATGTATATCGAGCATGGTAATGAGCCGGCGTTTATGACTGAGCCGTTGCTCTACGAAGTGCAACCCTCTATTCAGGACATTGTCAAATTGCATGCGTTCAGGCTTCAAGACTCGATTGCCAGGGCAGTGCAGCTTTCCGAACTGGCTACCGTTCTTGCCGGCGTTCACCAAAACCCTGATGCAATTAAGGCGTGGCGAACGTGGTGCGACGAGGTTTTGCGCAAAAACACCCGTACCCAGAAATTCCACGAATGGGATAAGGAAAACCGGCTTCAAAACCTGCACATTGAGTTGCCGACAGATAAATCTCTGGAAACGGTCGCCAGGCAGATGAGTACCTCTTTTGCCACGAGTGACAGTAACTTTCGACTGCTAGAGGCAACGAAACGGTCTGGTTTTGCGAGGATCAAACACCTGTGTGAATGGCTGGACGGTAAGTGGCTGGAACACTATGTATTCGATGTTTTGAGCCAGATACGCGCGCAGCGACCTGAAAGTCGAATCCATGACATCGGTATGGGCATCCGTCCGCAGAGCGAATCGGACAGTCCGGAATACGACATTGATATAGGCGTGATGCAGGGATACAGGCTCTACGCCATTTCATGCACAACCGACACGAATCCCGGAATGTGCAAACTGAAACTCTTTGAAGCGTATATCCGCGCCCGTAATATGGCCGGCGATGAGGCGTGTGTGGGTCTGGTCTGCATGGTAGATACACCCGAAAACCTGCAACGCCAGATTGTACGCTCGTGGGATGCGGAAGGCAAGGTGCGCGTGTTTGGCCGTCGGGATATGCCAGATCTGATCAACCGTATGGCCGAGTGGTTTCTCATCACAGGGGAAGGAAGGCACGCATGACCGAATATATTCTGACCGCTATCGATACCACCCAAATCCAGGGGTATATCTTTGGCAGCAACAGGCTGCAAGAGAATATCGGCGGTTCTGAGCTGGTCGAACGGGCAACGCATCAATGGGTGTACGAGGCGCTCCCTGCTGCTCACAACGTGGTGGATGTGGCTACAGGCAAACTTGATAATAACCGTACCATCGACACCCTGGACGCAGAGGTTATCTACGCTGGTGGTGGCAATACGGTGATCCTGTTCAAGACCATGGATCTGGCACGCGCATTTACTAGTCGATGGACGCGGCGGGTTCTGCGCGAAGCCCCTGGTCTGGAAGTTGTAGTGGCGCACCGTCGTTTTGATTGGACGAAGGAAGCCCTATCACAGGTTGTCAGTACGACGTTAGGTGTTGATCTGGCGCGCAAAAAACATCATCGGACTCCCTCAATGCCACTGCTGGGGCTGGGTGTGACGGTGCCTTGCGCTTCGACCGGACTGGTCGCATCCCGAATCGTTGAAAAAAAGCCGGTATCGCTGGAAATCAGGGCAAAAAGTGATGCAAAGGTCCAAAATCAGAGTGTGGAACGCCTGAAAGCCAGATTGCCGCAGATAGAGCAGGGAAACTGGGAAATTCCGCGCGATTTTGATGATTTAGGTCGAGTTAAGGGTGAAGAAAGTTATATTGCGGTTGTTCATGCTGATGGTAATGGGATTGGGCGGCGGGTGGAAGCCATTGCCCGTCGCTACGGCACCCCTCAGCAGAACCGGGCGTATATTGAAGCAATCCGCAACTTCTCGCACAGTCTTGAGCACGCTGCTACTCAGGCTCTGAATAGCGTCGTTGACCTGATGGCAGCAGCCTTTATTGCCGACGATGAACTTGCCAACCGTCATCGCCAGAAATTTCCTATTCGTCCCATCGTGTTTGGTGGTGATGATGTGACGTTTGTCTGCCACGGCAGTTACGGTCTATCACTGGCAGTGCGTTATCTGGAAGCATTTGAGGCTGCAACGAAAAATGAACCGGCTTTCGAGGGTAAACCAGCGTATGCATGTGCCGGCGTCGCCATTGTCAAGACGCACTATCCTTTTGCCCGTGCCTACCGTTTAAGTGAGCAGCTCTGCCGTTCCGCCAAACAGATGCTCAAACAGGCAGGGATCGATGGCTCGGCCCTGGACTGGCACATCGCAATGAGTGGTATTACCGGTTCGTTAGATGAGATTCGTCTGCGTGAATACACGATCAGGCGCGGCTCGCTCTCTATGCGTCCGGTATTGCTTGACGATTCTAAACAAACCTGGCGTAGCTGGCCGGTCTTCAAAACGTTGCTGGACCAATTCATCGATGAACACGGCGAATGGTTTGACCGCCGCAATAAAGTGAAAAGCCTCCGCGAAGCCTTACGTGCAGGACCTGACAAAGTACGGGAATTTCTCCATACATATCAACTCGGGCAACTGCCCGTTTCCCATTCGCTCAATGTTTTGGGTTACGAACAAAGCGGTTGGGCAGGTGATCGTTGCGTGTACTTTGACGCCATTGAGATGATGGATTTTTTTGTAGACCTGCAAAAGATCGTTGCGGATTCTCTCGGGGAACAGGAGGAGGCCGCACATGCCGGCGTATAAACTTCAATTCGATCTGCGTTCTGCCGCTACCTTTGGGCGTGGTGATGGTGTTGCCGGTCTGGTCGACGAAGAGGTAGAGCACGATGCTGATGGATTACCATTTTTGCGTGGCCGCACGTTGAAAGGCTTGCTGGCGGAAGAGTGTGCCAACATTCTGTACGCCCTTGGGGTACAGCAGCGTGCCGACCAATGGCGTCAGACGGCTTATCGTCTGTTTGGATGTCCAGGGAGCACTATCGCAGACACCGGGATGCTTCGAGTTAGCGATGCGCGTCTGCCTGATGCGCTGCGGACTGCTATCAAGATGGCAGTACGCAATGGTGAGTTGTCGGCTGATGAGGTTCTGGAATCGCTGACGGCCATTCGTCGCCAGCCCTCGATGAATGAGTACGGCGCTCCTGAACGAGGTAGCCTGCGCTCGCTGCGCGTTGTGTTGCCTGGTACGATGTTTGAAGCGACCCTTGAGTTTGCGGCAGAGCCAGATGCGCAAACACTGGCACTGCTGGTAGCCTGCATTCTGGCGTGGCGACGTGCCGGCACTGGGCGTAATCGAGGGCGCGGTCGCCTGCAAGCACGGTTGATTGACAGCGACGGTGTAGACATTACTGAGCGGTACTTTCGCGTGTTTGCCGGGGAGGTGGGACAATGAACATCATACCCTACCGTGTGACATTACTGGAACCGCTACTGGCGACACGCATTGCTGGCGATCCTAACAGTGGTGTCTCCTATCCGTATGTGCCCGGCAGTCTGGTGCGTGGTGCAGCAGTAGCTATGTATGCGCGGAACAAGGGCATCGTTGCCGTTGATGCGCGTGAAGAGGAAGCCCGACGCCTCTTCTTCGATGGACGCACCCGCTACCTCAACGCCTATCCTGCCGATGCCAGCGGCAGAAGAACACTCCCAACACCTCGATCATTATTCCATGTCGAGGGTGAGGAGTCGCCTATCTATGACTTTGCGCTTGAGGTTATCGATGCCGTGAATGAGGAGACGGTACAGTTTGTCGGGGCGGCAAGGGACTCGCAACCTTTCTGTCGGATAGACGATAGCAATATCTTCTTCATATCCCCGAAACGCCGCATCAATGTGCATACGCAGCGTGATCGTGTAAAAGGTCGTGCGACCGAAGTGAGTGGTGCCGTTTTTCAGTACGATGCGCTGGAAGAGGGGCAAACATTTGCCGGTTGGGTTCTGGTTGATAAAGATGACGACGTTGAACTGCTGTCCTCACTGCTCCGACACATCTATCGTCTTGGTGGATCGAGTAACAGCGGCTATGGACGGGTTACCGTTGCAGTGGATGCACCACAGAATATTCAGGTGTGGCGAGAGATACCCAAACAGATCGTCCCAATCGATGCCGGCGAGACGTTCGTTGTCACCCTGTTAAGCGACACTCTGGTACGCGATCCGAATACCGGTCAATATACCTGGGATCTGCGACCGGCACTGCAACAATTGCTCAGCGTCGAAATTGAGCACATTCACCCGATTGCCGGCGAGGAAGAGCAGCGCAGCGTCTGGCGACTGGATGAAGTGGGTGGGTTCAATCGCGCTTGGGGCTTACCGTTACCACAAGCACAGGCAATTGCCGGGGGCAGCGTCTTTGTCTTTCGCGCCAGATCACCCATCCCGGCCCAAACTATTGCCGGTGCTGAATGGGATGGTATTGGCGAGCGACGGGCTGAGGGTTTTGGTCGTCTCGCATTCAACTGGCAGACTGAGACGGAGCTGATCAGAGTGGATCCTCCGGTGGTGAGTCTGATTGATCAACTAGTGCCGAACCTTGATGGCCCGGCACGCAATATTGCACAGCAGATGGCTATGCGTATGTTGCGTCGAGAGCTGGATGCTAAACTTCGCAAGGCAATCAACGATATTCGCCCCAAACATCTATCCATTTCTAATACTCAGCTATCAAGATTGCGGATTATCGCCCGCGAAGCGTTACCCAACGGCGATCTCGCACGGTTGCAGAAATATCTGGACGAGAACATTAAAACACGGCGTTCGGTCAGAGATCAGTTTGACCGAACACGTCTCGGTTCGGAGGAACGGCTGTCGCAATGGCTGGAAGAGCGTCTGAGTCAGCCAGAGACCGTCTGGGACAAGATCGGTGCTCAGACTCTATCCAAACGCATCGGTGCCAATGTGCTGGTTAGTACCAGGGACGATACAGAGTTGGCCCGTGAGTACACGATCCGCCTGATCGACGGTGTTCTCGCCAGACTGGCAAAAGAGCGCCGCAGGGAAGATGGAGGCCGTCAATGAGTACGCATCCCCTGGCAACATCTCGCCAGATCAGCGAACGCTGGATCATCGAGGGTGATCTGGTGTTGCAGACCCCAACCCACCTGGGCAATGGTGATACTGATGGCATTGTGGATATGCCACTGTTGCTGGACGAAGTGACCGGAAAAGCACTGCTACCGGGCACGTCGCTGGCGGGTGCGCTGCGCAACTATTTATATGAGCGCTGCCACGGTTTTGAGAAACAGGCATCGGACCCATGGATTGAAGCGCTTTTCGGTGGGCAGAAGGGCAACGACGATGGTGATCAGAGCGCATTGATTATCGATGATGCCCTGGGTGAGGCATCAAAGATCGAGCTGCGTGATGGGGTGCGCATTGATCCGATAACGCGCACTGCGAAAGTTGATTTCGATAATGGTGTTCCGCGTGGTTACAAGTACGATCTTCAGCTCCTGGAAGCCGGTACGACTTTCCCTATTCGGATGGAACTGCTTCTCAGTCAGGGTAACAATCAGCAGCAGGTAAAACAAATGCTTGTCCTCGCTCTTCAGGGGCTTGAGGCAGGTGAGATAGCCATCGGGCTACGGAAGCGACGCGGTTTTGGCGTGTGTCGGGTTACGCAATGGCGTGTTACCCGTTACGATCTCACAAAGCCTGCCGGTTTGCTGGCCTGGTTAGCAGAAGATCATCCTGACTGGAAATACGCCACCGGTAGTGAACGGCGATCTGGTCAGAGCATTGCCGGTCTCCTGAATGTGACTCTCGCGGATAGTAGCGACAAGCGTAGCTTTTGCCGGATTCGGGCACAGTTCGTCGTTGACGGTTCCATCCTGATCCGTGCCGGGTTCGATGAACAGGATCGTGGCCCGGATACCGTACACCTGCATAGCGCCCGGCCAGGTGGAACACGCAAGCCGGTTCTTTCAGGTACCAGCCTGGCGGGCGCGTTACGCCATCGTGCCGGGCGCATTCTGCGCACAATTGCCGATGATAAGCAGGCCCAGACCATGATTGACAGTATCTTCGGCCCTGCCGAGATCACTGGCGACAAAAAACAAAAGGCTCGCTCCAGTCGCCTCGTTGTCAACGAAACGGTGATCGAGAACCCGGTGAATCTGGTACAGAACCGTATTCGCATTGACCGTTTTACCGGCAGCGTCCATGGAACGGGTTTATTCAATGAACAGCCGGTCTTTGGTAAGAACGACACCCTTGTCACCGTTGATCTGACGCTCCGCAACCCTGAAAATGCCGAAATCGGATTGTTGCTGTTACTGCTCAAAGATCTGTGGACCGGTGACTTACCGCTGGGAGGTGAAGCCGGCATCGGTCGCGGACGATTGAAGGGTGTAAGTGCAGAGATTGAAACACCGCAGCACAAAGGTAAGCCACTCACAATCAGCCTTGCAGACGGCAAACGTCTGATTCCGAGTGACCGTGATGCTCTTGAGCATTACGTTGCAGCCTTGCACGCGGAGGTAAAGCGATGACGAAGATCTCCTACCAGCTTACCGGTGTTCCTGTGGACGATGAATTCAACACCGATCCGGCTGCCTGGATGGTGAAACATGCGCAGCAGTATAACCTGCGCTACCTGCTCGCCCATGCCGACGACGGCGTGATCTGGGGTCGTATCGATAATAGTGAGCTGCATACGTCGCATGGCATCGCTCCGGCATCTCCATCGCTACATCCCTCAACCCTGCAACAGGCGCGCCTGTTCAGCCCGGCGGGAGAGCTGTTGCTCTGGCGCGACGATAATGGCTGGCGCGCCCGCCTGGTTGTCGATGTTCCGGGTAACGATGATGACATCATTGACGAAGATCAGATTCTGTGGGGTGATACCGTGGACGCCACCTCGAACGGTTTCACGCTATTGCGTGAGGGGTCTCAGGGTATGCGTCACGCAGTTCCGATTGTTGTAACGCCCACACAGCTCAAGCACCACCAGCTACGCTTGCGCGTGCGTCACTACATCAGCGAAAACGAGGACGGCGAAGCCAGCATTACGCTGAGCCGTCTGGTTCAGCTTCTGCCGGAAGCATAAGGAGATTCTTATGAACATTCCCAGGCACGTAAACCCAACCAAAGAGATTGCCAGAGCACCCTATAATTTTGTGCCGCTGCCGGAGAAGATCGTTACCATCGATCCGGATACGCTGCCGGACCAGGATCGTTACGATCCTGAACGGCATAGCGGCACTATTGAGTGTGTGATTACCACCGCTTCGCCGATCTACGTGCGTGCACCGCTGACTCCTGAAGAGTTTGAGCGCCAGGAACGTGGCGAGGATGATCAGGCGCCCTGGCGTGAACGAGTGCGCAACAAGCCAGATTTCTTCTCCATCGACCCGGATAAAACCCCACGCATTCCGGGCAGCAGTCTGCGCGGAATGTTACGTCAGCTTGTAGAGATCATCAGCTACAGCAAAGTGCAGTGGGTCTCGGAGCAATTACTGGTTTACCGGGCGGTCGGCGATACCACCACTCATGGCAAAAAATACCGTGAACGCATCATGCGTGAAGATGAGCAGCGTCCCAATCGCAATAAAAAAATGGCCTGGCACTACACGCCGCTGGTCAGAGCCGGGTATATTAAGGAAGATCGCGGCGAGTTCTTCATCCGCCCTGCCCGAGAGATCGGTGGAACTACCTTTGCCCGTATTCGGAGCGACAGCATTCCTGCACATCTCTCGCAGATTCCTGGTTGCAAGAACGCATCGAAGATCTATTTCCAGACTGGTCCATATGACTACCAGGATGTGCGTGGCGGCTTCCTGCGCATCAAATACGCCAGAGTAATCCGGGCCTCGGCCAAGCCAGCCGATGGGCTGATCGAGGGTGCACTGGTGCGGAGCGGACCGATGGCTTCAAAACGCAGTGAGGCTGTCATCTATCCGCCAGACGATCAGGCTGAACTAATTCGCATCCCTGATGATCTGATTGCAGCGTACAGGGATCAAATCAGCCAGGAGCAGGAAAGCCTGTTGGGGAAAGGCGGCGTCTTGCGCGACGGCCAACCTGTATTCTATCTGATGGAAAACGGCCAACTCGTTTTCTTTGGTCACACCATGATGATGCGTCTGCCCTATCAGCATAAGCCAATCAATTTCGTGCCAAACGAGCTACGCCGCGAAGAAGATCTCGATCTTGCCGAAGCGATCTTCGGCTACAGCAAATCCCAGGGTGAAGGTAAAGCACGTGCCTACGCCAGCCGTATCTTTGTGTGCGATGCGTTGCTCGAGCCGGGTCAGTCCGATATCTGGCTGGCAGCCGAGCCGGTTGTACCCAAAATCCTGGGCAGTCCCAAGCCAACTACCTTCCAGCACTACCTGACTCAGCGCACACCCGATCCACAGGAACAGGAACGTGACCGCAATGGCAACCCCAAACTGGTAAGGGAGCGTAATGACTACACCGATCCAACGACAAGTGTTATTCGTGGTCACAAACTCTACTGGCATAAGGGTGAGATTACTGTCGCCGATGTCCAGGAGGCGCTGGACAAGTTGCATGATGAGCGTGGGCGTGAAAAAGAACACGATACACAACACACACAGATGCGTCCGGTTGCCGCCGGTGTGCGCTTCCGCTGGCGCATCCACTTCGAGAATCTCTCTATGGAAGAATTAGGTGCGTTGTTGTGGGCCTTGACTTTGCCCGGTGAAGCGGGAAGAGAGTACCGTCACAGCATCGGTATGGGTAAACCCTACGGTATGGGCGCTATCAAGATTGATGTTAACCTTCTGCTTGAAAATCGAAAGCAACGTTATCAGCAACTCTTCGATGGTGAGAACTGGCAGGAAGGGAAGACAACAGCCACAGATCGTATTCCAGCGTTCGTTGATGCATTCGATCTCTTTATTCGCAGCCGGATTGGGGCAGTACAACATAAGAGTCTGGTCGAGGTTGAGCGCATTCAAATGTTACTATGCCTGTTGGAATGGCCCGGCCCGGACAAAGCTCTGACACGCTATATGGAGATCGAGCGCCAGGACCCCAATATCAGACGGGGCAAGATCAATGAATATAAGGATCGTCCGGTTCTGCCCGACCCGCTGCATGTCGATCCCGCCGGTCGAACCCGTTCATCGCCTGCCAGGCGTCCATCGGCGGCAAAGGGAGCTGAGTTAAGCCGGCCTGCCTCTATTGATGAAGTGAGCGAAGGCATGTATCTGGAAGGCAAAGTCGTGCGCGTCGAACCAGGCCGGGTCGTGGTTGAGATCCTCGGTCATGAAGCATCAATCACTCGTGATCGTCTGAATCCGCCTGCGCGAGACCTTGCCAACATGGAGGCACGTTTTCCGGTCGGGAAGACCATTCGGGCCTGGGTTGTTGGCTTCAATAAACAGGGACGCCTGCAACTTACTATGAGGAAACAATAAGATGACCGTTACAGCTTTTCGCATACAGAACTTCATGGGTTTTGAAGATAGTGGATGGGTCGAATTGCGGCCAATTACGCTGCTATTTGGACGTAATTCGAGTGGGAAGAGTGCGCTGATTCGGGCACTACTGCTCTTGCATTAGAACTTATTTCATAAAAACTATGCCGTCGTGCTACCAAACTGTAGCACAGGCGCATAAACGCCTGCCAATCGCCAACGACAGCATATTCTGCGTCCAGTCTACCGGTATGGAAGTGAGGAGAGCTAACGACCATCTTCACTTCCATAGTTTATTTGAGTAAACATTCATCAGTAAACCCATCTCTGGTAACAATCTGGAAATAGTCATCATATATCATACGTACTACCAGTCCCGTGCATAACCGGTTGAGGAGCATGCCATGGAACGAGCAGCTTTTGGCAAACTGGTGCAGGCCCTGCGGCGCGAACATCGTGACGAGAAGGGGCGGGTGTGGACGCAGGAGGTGCTTGCGGAGCGCACGCAGCTTCCGAAACGGACGATAGAACGGATTGAAAATGGTTCACTGGCCCATCTGGATGCCGATATTCTCCTGCGACTGGCCGATGCACTGGAGTTGACGATTGGTGAGCGGCGTGAGTTTTTCTTCGCGGCAACCGGTATTATCGAACAAAAGAGCGCAACATATAAGCGTTCTCCAGAAGAGTCTCTGCAATATCTGATCGATATGATCAGGAATATGAACGTACCGGCGTTTGTGACGGATCAATATGTGAATATTATCGCAGCTAATATGATCACCATCAGATTTTTTAACATTCCAATGGAACTGATTGAAACAGCTCCTCTGTTGCCCCATGGCTATAATTTGATGAGAGTGGTGTTTGGAACGGAATATGATTTTCGGCGGGTTGTGGGTACAATGTGGGACGAGGTGGCCCGGCATAATATGCAATTGTTTCGTGCGATTTCCTTACGGGTTCGCGCTGATGGTTACTTTGTTGAGTTGCTGGACAATTTAATGCAATATCGGGAGTTCAAACGCTTTTGGGAACGTGCTCATCTTGAGACTGAGGATACGAGTGCTGAAAATTTCTGGTATCAGTATACCCACCCGGTGTACGGTCTCCTCAGTTATGTTTCCAGCCGTTCCCAAATTCCAACCAGTATGGGCTTATTGTCCATGCACACGTATATCCCTCTCTCACCCGCAACAACAGATTTGTTCGCGAAGTTGTCTACCGTCGCCAATCAGGATGTGATCCGTCTCGCCCCATGGCCGCGCAGTAATGGCTAGAACTTATTTCATAAAAAGTTGTACTGTCGCGCTCGAATAACCATCTCCGGTACCATCACGTGCTGGATTGGTTGCCTTGCTCGCTCCTCATCCGCGTGTGGCGTCGTTTGGAGTGCGGCAGCCATGCTGCCGCGCCAGCCGTACACACGATCTGGCGCGTGTAACGTCGTTGACCCGGCTGGTCACGCGGAGGCCAGGTGTGCTCGTCACGAACATGGAATCGAGCGGCAATGAAGAAGATACCTTCTCGTAGATGTTTTTTGAAATAGGTTCTAACCTCTCTGTCATGTCTGGCCGCCGGGACTGGTACAGCCTGCCTGATTGCGCACCCGGCTGGACGCGACGGTCATTTGTCTTCATCAACTTGCAAAGATATGCTGACCAGTGTTGACAGATATGCTGTCGAATTTCACCTCATTCGCCGGGTTCTTCCCGTTTTAGATGATCTCCCCGGCGCAAACGGGCTAATTTGGCCTGGATGCGCCGACGAGCAGCATCGGTTGCTTCCGGGTCGAGTTCAATCGCGGTTATTTGATCCGCTAGCCATTGAATGCGCAGCCAGTCGCCTTCACGGGCATTTGGCGGGAGCATGGTGCGCATCACATCGTGCGGTCGCTGGGTTTGACCGATCAGGATCACTGCGTATTCACCTTCAAAGCGATCAATGACGCCCTGCTCATACCGAACCTCTTCCATACCGCAGTTCCTTTCATGTTTTAAGGGAGGCTTTCACAGGCAATTCCATCGTCGTCACCGTCTAACCGGTGTGGATCGCGGGCCGGACCGCCGTTGGCGAGGAAAAATGCCTGGGCTTCGGCCTGGGTCGCAAAATTTCTGCAATCACGATCACCCTGGGTCGTGTTGTTGGATGAAGGAGCAGTACCGGGCATTTCCGGTGCAGCAGTCGGTGGCCGATCATACCCGGTTTGAATCTGGTAGTCAACGCCGTCGGTGACAATAACGATAGTGCCGTGTTCATCCGTGCCGTACACTTCGGCCCCTATTTGCTGCAGGGCTTGAATGGTTTCGCGGTGTGGATGACCGTAATTGTTGTCGCGTCCAGCCGAGTAGACGGCAATCCTCGGCTGGACTGCCGCCAGAAACCCGGCTGTTGAAGAGGTGCGCGATCCGTGATGAGCGACCTTCAGAATAGTGGCGTTGAGACGCTCACGCACTGTTGATAGCATGTCCAGCTCGGCAGCCGCCTCCACATCGCCGGTGAAGAGAAACGAGACATTCCCGTAAGCCAGGCGCAGCACGACCGAGGTGTTGTTGAGATCGTCGGCATCGGGATTGCTGTGCAGCACCTCAAAGCTTAACCGACCCAGCGGAATGGTATCACCGCGCTGCACTTCATAATACGGAACCCTTGCCGCATCAATCGCATCGAGGAGCTGTTCGTAGGTGCCGGTGGTATGGGTTGCGCCGGAAGTCCAGAACCCTTTGACCGGCAACGCTCTCAGCACTTCAACCAGCCCGCCAATGTGGTCGGCGTGCGGATGCGAGGCTACCATCACGTCAATCTGGCTGATCCCCTGCTCACGGAGATAGGCAAGTGCCAGGCCGTTGTCGTATCCACCATCGATCAGCGCCGTTTTCCCCTCTGGGGTGCGGATCAGAATGCTGTCTCCCTGACCAACATCAATCACATGCACTTCCAGGGGTTGCTCCCCGGCGATAATGGGTTCCGCGACGGTTACGGTCGGCGCAGCCGATGGAACCTGCGTGGCTGTTGGGGTTGGTGGTCGTGTGGTTGGAGTATCATTACCTGTCGTGCCGACAGATTGTTGCCGCTCTTGATCAGCCGTACCTGATGTTACGGCCCGGTCTGGCAAGAGAGCGTTGAGAGCGCCGCAGATCAGAATGAGTCCGATCACGCCAATCACCAGACCACCACAGCTCAGCCGGAAACGCGATCTGGCAGGACGTTGCCGTGGTGTGGCTGGACGACGAAGGTCTCTTCCGCACATGCTACAGAATCTGGCCGATGATCGTAGCATTGCACCACAGAAAGGGCACGTAGTCTGACGGGGCATCGTTATCTCCCTTTCATTGACGATCACTCTGACGTAGCACAGGTGTTAGCCGGGACTGTGCAGGTCGCACATACTGGATCACCTGGTCACAACGGAATGCGTATGAGTGCCGCATACCGGTGGGAGCGATCAGGAGGTCAGGTGTACCATGCGACCGGAACAGAGTACGGTAGAACGTATCTCATAAAGCTGTGCTGTCGTGCTACCAGACAAGCGCACAGCTTCATGCACTTGCCAATCACCAACGACAACATATCATGCTCCCAGGCTGCCGTATGGAAGCGAGCAGGGATGACAACCATCTCCAGTGGAATCATTCACCGGCTTGCTTGCCTTGCCCGCTCGTCATGCGCGTGTCGCATCGTTTTGGAGAGTGAGGCAGCCACGCTGACGCATCAATAGAATCATCACACCCGCACTCCAAACGACGTGATCCGTGCAGTACTGTAAAGCGAAATGCATGCACGCTGCACGGATGAACGCGATGACCTTAGTTATACTGCAATCATGTATGACCGATCAACATCCCGGTTAATTCAGTTCTCTTCTGGAGGCACGCCATGCGCGCAATGGTCTTCACCGCACCTGGTCAACCGCTCGAATACCGTGATCTTCCGGTGCCAACACCACAGCCCGAAGAGGTCTTGATTCGGGTTGAGGCGTGTGCTGTCTGTCGTACCGATCTTCATATTATCGATGGGGAATTACCAGCGCCGAACCTGCCACTTGTTCCAGGTCATCAAATTGTCGGTACTATCGAGCGTCTCGGCGAGCGGGTCACACGCTGGACGGTTGGGCAACGGGTTGGGGTGCCCTGGCTGGGCTGGACGTGTGGCGAGTGCCGTTTTTGCCGTGATGGGCGCGAAAATCTTTGCGATCAGGCGCAGTTTACCGGCTATACCCGACCCGGCGGCTTTGCCGAATATACCGTTGCCGATCAACGTTTCTGCTTTGCTCTACCCACCGACTACGACGCAACCGCAGTTGCACCGTTGCTCTGCGCTGGTCTGATCGGATATCGGGCACTCCGCCTGGCCGGTACTGGCGAGCGACTGGGTATCTACGGCTTCGGTGCCGCAGCACACCTGATGACGCAGGTTGCACGCTGGCAGGGTCGCGAAGTCTTCGCCTTCACCCGTCCCGGTGATACTGAAGGGCAACGTTTTGCCCGCGAATTAGGCGCAGTCTGGGCCGGCAGTTCAACCGAGCTGCCGCCGGTGCCACTCGATGCCGCAATCATCTTTGCCCCGGTAGGCGATCTCGTTCCGTATGCGTTACGTGCCGTCGAGAAAGGGGGCGTTGTCGTCTGTGGCGGCATTCATATGAGCCAGATTCCTGCCTTCGCCTACGAATTGCTGTGGGGCGAGCGCGTATTGCGCTCGGTCGCCAACCTAACCCGTGAGGACGGCGAGGCATTCCTGCAGATCGCGCCACAAATCCCGGTGCGGACAACCGTCCAGACCTTTCCACTCACCGAACTGAACACAGCCCTGAACGCACTCCGCCAGGGGAAGTTACAGGGTGCCGCCGTGATCCAGATTTCGTAAGGGGTGGGGCGATCAGGTGAATGGTTGCGTAGAATCTATCTTCGCAGACGACAGGGGAGCGCATTGGATGAGAACCCTGCCGGGTATGCTATATCTACATCGGTTCACGAGCAATCATCACGTGTGATTGCACCATCACGCCAGTGGCAATCTGATGTGGATACAGAAGCGCATAGTTTGGAGTGGGTGGCCACGCTTCCGTATCCTCCGTGCGCACAGGCAGATGTGGGTCGCAGCGCGGACTCGTACCGGTAATTATCCCTGGTGAGGATGTACGAGCGCGGGCCAGACGTTCGTCTTGCCGGGAACGTCCAGATCATCACTGACAACACAGCAAAGCGTCGTAAAGGAGCGCGGCCAACCAATGAGGATTGATACCCTCGGCGATGATGATCTGCTCCGTCCCAACACATCACTGCCGAAAGGGGTGTGCCGGTCTATCAGTTGCCGGTGGATAGCAGAAGGCTGGACACGGGTCGTATGGTTGGGAGTACGAAAGCCATGCTTCCGCACACACCATAGCCCACTATGCGCTCACCAGTGTATCGCGGGCCACATCCCGGTGTGGTGCAAAAGAATGCCCCTGTTCCAGGCATAGTCAGGAACAGAGGCTTATCAGATCAGGCATTGGTACGCCGTACCCATTCTAACATGCGCTGCCACCACGTCCGCTCGCGGTTCGACCGCTTCGCCACACGCTCTAGTTGCTCACGTTCGGCATCGCGGTTCGACCGCTTTGCCATACGAATTAATCGCTCACGTTCGGCATTACGGATCAGATCACGTTGGTGGATTTCAGCCGCAGCCAATTCTAACCAGGTATCTCCCATAGGTACCCTCCTCGATTATTGGGTAACGAACTGACGCCATTGTCGTTCGTTGGATGAAAGGCACGTTCGGTACCTCACATCAGAACTAAGCATAGCCAATGAAAGAGGGTTTGTGCAAAAAAGAACAATCACGGTTGGTTGTTAGTTGACTACCGGAGTGTCAGTTCAGTTTGCGATCACGTTGCAGGAGGCATACCGTGATCTAACATCTGGTGCAATAGCGGTCATAACATGCAATGATCACCATGACACCACACCTGAGCGTTGTACTGCTATGCGCACGCCGGAGGCGCGTCCTGAGCGCACGCCTCCGGCGCGTTCCCACCGGAAACCGCACATCGTGCCTGCTTCCAGCGTAGTATCGCCCCCTGAACCAGTGTGTAACAGCGGGAGTCGTCCTGGCCTGGCGGTTCCTGCCCCCAGCAGGGGCGGCGAGGGTGGGGGCATGTCTATCCGCTCTGGAAGCGCGCGTCTCCAGCTCATCCTGGGAGCGCGTCTCCGGCGCGCTCCCACCGGAAACCGCACATCGTGCCTGCTTCCAGCGTAGTATCGTCCCCTGAACCAGTGTGTAACAGCGGGAGTCATCCTGGCCTGGCGGTTCCCGCCCCCAGCGGGGGCGGGTGAGGGTGGGGGCGTTTCTGTCCGCCCTGGGAGCGCACGCCTCCGGCGCACTACGTAAACCGCAATCGTGCCTGCTTCCAGCGTAGTATCGCCCCCTGAACCAGTGTGTAACAGCGGGAGTCATCCTGGCCTGGCAGTTCCCGCCCCCAGCGGGGGCGGGTGAGGGTGGGGGCGTGTCTGTCCGCTCTGGAAGCGCGCGCGCCGCCGACGCGCTACTGATACCGCACATCGTGCCTGCTTCCAACGAGGTACCATCCCCTGAACCAACGCACGATAGCGAGAGCCATTCCACCCTCCAGCAGGGGCGGGCTATGCATTACCCACAACTGGTGTCAACCACGTGCGTATCAGCGGGGATGATCGCCATAGGTGCTGTTGTGGGCGACTGGTCAGGTGACAGTGCGCCGCTCCAGCCGTGCCGGCACGTGCTGGATGAATTGCTTTACCCGTTCGTCATACGTGTGTCGCGCGGTGTGGAGTGCGGCAGCCATGCTGCCGCGCCAGCCACGCTCACGATCCAGCGCGGATTGCAGCGGACTCCCGTGCCGGTACGTGACTCTGATGATGGGGATGGCTGAACGCAGGCCGGCAGCCTGCCCCACAGCGTACTCGTGCCGGTGGTGTGTAGAGGCGGGTTCCGGAGGGGCGGGTTGAGAACCCGCCCCTCCGGACGGTATCTGTACCGTTCACCTGACCATCCAAGGGATGCGGTGAATAGGAATGAATAGGAATGTCTTGCATCGCGTGCAGTGGATAGTTGTTCAGATGTGATTGCAGCCGCTACGCTTCCCGCTTTCGCGCGGCACTATGCCTTACCCATACCCGGGTTGACCTTACTTCGCTCATGTGCAGCGCCTATCTCATTGTGCGCGATCCTGGTCACTATCGCGTTGCATCGCTGTCGCGTGGGTCTCACGTCACGAATGGGAAGCGGATGGTCGCAGTGGTAGCGGCGGTAGCCAGTGTATTAGACCGTGGGGTAGGCTGGAAGCCTGCCAGCGGTAGAGATGATGCCTGCACGCAGGCTGGAAGCCTGCGCCACAGGGAGCGCTGGCAGCCCGCCCTAACGCAGCGTGACATGTGGGTAATGTATAGGCGGGGGCGGGTGAGGGTGGGGGCGTGTTACAGCACACCGCACGGTGCTGCCGGATCGGCAGACGCAGGGAGAGCCAGTAGCATACGTTTCCAGGCGTGGCGGAACACAACGTACACCACTTCCCCGCACCTCTGCTCTTCCCGTGGCCGAGGTGCGGGCGCGCGGTGGCTTCACCTGTTCCTCATTCGGTCACCGCGCCACCCAATCCTCACATCAACACCCCCGGCCGGTATGTAGTCTGGCTGACCGACGCCGCAGCAACCTGCCGTGCCGTCGCCAGATCAGGCAGATACCCCATCGCTATCGCCTGCACCAGAATGTTGCCCAGGGCCGTGCCTTCGGTTGGCCCGGCAACTACCGGTCGCCGGCACAGATCGGCCGTTAACTGGCAGAGGAGCGTGTTCTGACTGCCGCCACCAACAATCCGTACCGTCGTGATCGGTTGACCGGTGAGATCGGCCAGCGCATCAATGACCTCTCGGTAACGTAACGCCAGGCTATCGAGGCAGCAGCGGGCAATCTCGCCTACCGTCTCTGGTACGGGCTGACCATTGCGTCGGCAGTATTCGCGGATGCGGGCCGGCATGTCGCCAACGGCCAGGAATTCTGGCGCGTCGGGGTCGATATATGAACGTCCTGCTGGTGCAGCAGCAGCCTGCGCGATGATCGCATCCCAACTCAGGTTCAGGCCATCGGCCTGCCAGCAGCGCTGACACTCTTGCAAGAGCCATAATCCGCTGACATTTTTGAGCAGGCGAATCGTTCCATACACGCCACCTTCGTTCGTCACGTTCAGGCGGCGGGCAGCTTCATTGATCAGTGGTTCGCTGCGCTCCACCCCTACCAGGCTCCACGTCCCACTACTGATGTAGGCGCTCTGGGCATCAAGGTGAGGTACGGCAGCAACGGCACTGGCGGTGTCGTGCGTGCCGACCGCCACCACCGTAACGTTGCCCGGCAGTCCGAGCGCTTCACGCAGTTCGGGCACGAGAGGGCCAAGCGGCGTTCCCGGCATAACCAGTGGTGGTAGCAAGTGAGTTGGGATGCCCAACCGCTCCAGGAGATCGGTTGCCCATACCCGTCGTCGGGCATCGAGGAACATGGTCGTTGACGCATTGGTATACTCGGCGACCCGTTTCCCGGTCAGCCAGTAGTGAAAGAGATCGGGTATAAGCAACATCGTGGCTGCTCGCGGCAAGCGGTCACCCTGCCGTTCGGCGTACAACTGGTAGAGGGTGTTGAAAGGGAGCCGTTGCAGCCCGGTACGCTCATATAGTTCGGTCGGCGGGATAATCGCATCAACTCGCTCGGCCATGCCTTCATTGCGAGCATCGCGGTAGGCGAAGGGATCACCGATGAGATTACCCGCTTCATCAATCAGGCCGTAATCGACTGCCCAGGTGTCGATCCCAATGCTGGCTAACCGGCTTGATTGCTCGTGACGGGCGTAGGTACGCAGTCCGTGCTGCACCTCGTGCCAGAGTCGATTGACATCCCAAAACAGATGACCGTCACGCTCGATCATCCCATTCGGAAAGCGATGGATCTCCTCCAGGGTGAAGCGTGTGCCGTCCCAACGCCCTAGAATGACGCGCCCGCTCGAAGCACCGATGTCAATCGCAATAAAATGTGCCAGTTCTGTCATGGTGTTGCCCCCTCAACGCAGGAAGGCTTCGTGGAGTCCGCCGTCAACCGTGATGATCTGGCCGGTTGTCTGACTCAGCCGCTGGCTCAGGAGCAGGAAAAAGGCTTCGGCCTGGTCGGCTGGCGTGATTGGGCGCTTGAGCAGTGAGCGTTCAGCGTAGAAACGGGCCAGTTTGTCGGTGAGCACGTCGGTCGGTTCGTCGGCAGTGAACGGAATCCCGTATTTGGTCAATGACGCGATCACCCGCTCACGCGGAAACATGCCGCTTCCTTGCACGACAGTCGCCGGGGCTACACCGTTGACCCTCACCAGCGGTGCCAGTTCGATAGCCAGTTCACGGATCAGATGATTGGCTGCGGCTTTGCTGGTATCGTAGGCGAGCGATCCCTTCTTGGCAACTACTGCATTCACCGATGTTGTCAAGACGAGGTTGGCCGGTAAACCCTGTTTACGCCAGATACGGGCAGCTTCATCGGCCACCAGATAGTGACCGGTGACATTGATGGCAAAGGTTAATGCCCATTGTTCGTCGCGAATGCGGCCTTCGCTATCGGGAGCGACAAAGATACCGGCAGTCACCGCTACGGCGTCCAGACCGCCGTAGGCCAGTACAACTTGTTCGAGCATTGTCCGCACACTGGTGCGATCCGTGATGTCGGCCACCAGCCCGATTGCCGGGCCGCAAGCCGAAATATCACTCCCGGCAACCCCAATGCCCATCCCGTGGCGATCAATGATCGCCTGTGCCGTTGCCTGCGCCGCTGCTCCATCTTTATCCACACAAACGATATGCGCACCCTCGTTAGCCAGCCGTAAAGCCACCTCACGACCGATGCCACTCCCGCCACCGACGACAGCTATCACCTGACGGGCCAGCTCCTTCTCCGGCGGCATTCGTCGCAGTTTGGCCTCTTCAAGCTGCCAGTACTCGATATCAAAGGCTTCTTGTAGCGGTAGTGCAGTGTATTCGTCAATCGCTTCAGCACCGCGCATCACCTCTATCGCTGCCGTATAAAACTCTGCCGTCACCCGCGACTCGCTCTTGTCTTTGCCCCAGGCGATCATCCCCAGTCCCGGAATGAGAATCACGCTTGGATTCGGATCGCGCATCGGTGGTGAGTCGGGACGGCGGTGGGTTTCGTAGTAGTGGGTGTAATCGGCGCGATAGCGTTCAAGTCCTACGGCCAGTTTGCGCTGTAAATCGTCGAGCGTTTCCGCCTGGGGATGCCAGTCAATGTAAAGCGGCTTAATCTTCGTCCGCAGAAAATGATCAGGACAACTGGTGCCCAATTCGGCCAGGCGAGGTGCATCGACACTATTGACAAAGCGGAGCGTGGTCGCATCGTCCTGAATGGTGGCGATGAAGCGTCGTTGCTGGCTGATCTGCCCTCGCAGCCAGGGTAAGATGGCCGCCAGAACTGAGCGGCGTTGTTCAAATGGGAGTGCATCATAGCGCGCACCACCAAACGTTGCCTCGCCACGATCATGGGCTTCGATGTATCGTGCTGCACGCTCGATCAGATCAAGCGTCCGCTCATAGCATTCCTGATCATCATCGGCCCAATTGATCAATCCGTGCCCGCCGAGAATGACCCCCTTCGCCTGCGGATGCTCACGACAAATCTGCTCCAGCTTCAGACCGAGATCAAAACCCGGACGTTGCCAAGGCATCCAGATAACCTCATCACCGTAAATCTCGCGCGTCAATCGCTCGCCGTTGCGTGAAGCAGCGATGGCGATCACCGCATTCGGATGCATGTGATCGACGTGACGGTAGGGAATGAACGCATGGAGCGGTGTATCAATGGATGACGCCCGTGGGTTGAGATTGAAGGTGCAGTGCGGGTAGAGATCAACCATCGCATCCTCGATGGCAGTCTTCGGGCCGCGAGCCGGATCGCGCAGATACATCGTGCGCAATTCGCGTAATTTGCGTAGTTCGAGTGAAGCAAAATTGGCGCGGGTGCTGGTGCGCAAATCACCACCTGAACCTTTCACCCACAACACCTCGACCGGCGCTGCCGTGAGTGGATCACGCTCGGTGATCTTAGCCGATGTGTTTCCGCCGCCGGTATTCGTAATCCGCTGATCACTCCCTAACAGATTCGAGCGGTATACCAGACGTGCTACCGGATCGAGTGTCGCTGCATAGGCTGCATCCCACCCATACTTGACATGGCGAAACCGAGTGTTATCTGTGTTCATCAGGAAACTCCCTGTCTGACGAAGAGACCTTGTTTGTCGCAACGACTAGCTACGCATCGCCAGGACTGCTGCTTCATAGTGACGGATCTCGTTGAGAAACGCGATCCCTATCGGAACGTCGTGACGGTAACAGTACATGTCCCAGACCGCCTGCCACGGCATTCCCTTGAGTTCTTCGAGGATGGCAAGACGGGCAGTTGTATCACCCGCCAGTTCCAGTTCGCGGAGCCGTCCCGTAGGTTCAAGCAAGGCGATCAGTAACGCCCGCAGAACATTCCGGGCGCCGATTGTCCAGGCCGCTACCCGATTGATACTGGCGTCGAAGAAATCGAGGCCGATATGCGTGCGTGACAGAAACCCACCACGCACCACTTCCTGCATCATCGCCTGGGTTTCATCTGAAAGTGTGACTACGTGATCACTGTCCCAACGCACACCGCGACTGACGTGTAACAGGAGTTCATCAACAAACAGTAAGACTGCCGAAATCTTATCGGAAATCACTTCGGTCGGATGAAAATGGCCACTATCAAGGCAGATCAGCAGTCCTGGATGACTCACCGCATACCCTAGGTAGAACTCGTGTGAGCCAACGACATAGCTCTCAGAACCGATGCCAAAGAGCTTGGCTTCAACGGCATCGCGGTTATGCGCCGGATCGAGCGGCTCGGCCAGAATGGCGTCCAGCGATTCACGCAAGCGCTGCCGTGGCCCTAACCGGTCAACCGGATTATCCTTCATCCCATCGGGTATCCAGATATTGGTGACGCACGGTGTTCCTAGCTCGCGCCCAAAATGCGCTCCAATCCGCCGGCAGGCAATACAGTGATCGATCCAAAACCGGCGAATCGCCGGATCGGGATGGGCCAGGGTCATCCCATCCGCTGCCAGTGGATGCGAAAAGCAGGTCGGATTGAAATCGATCCCATGACCGTTTGCTTTTGCCCAATCCAGCCATCTGGCAAAGTGTTCTGGGCGAAGTTCATCACGACTCACCTTAACTCCATCGGTTTCCGCGTAGATGGCGTGCAGGTTGAGCCGGTGCCGACCGGGTAAGAGGCGATAGACCAGATCGAGATCACTGCGTAATTCATCACCGTTGCGGGCTTTGCCTGGATAGTTGCCGGTCGCCGCAATCCCGCCCTCAAGCGGGCCACCGGGATTTTCAAAGCCGCCTACATCGTCGCCTTGCCAGCAGTGAAGGCTCAGGCTGACAGTGGCCAGGGTTGTCATCGCCGCTTCAGTATCAACACCGAGAGCGGCGTAACGTTCACGTGCTACAGTGTACGCTGCTTCAATCTGCGCCGGCGTCGGAGCAGTAAAGGTCATACAATTCCTCCTGTGCCGGATAACCGGCCTGTCGTCCGGTATCAATCTCTCGTTATATACGGGCCGCACTTGTGACGCTGCCCTCTCTATTGCGGCCAGCGATCAGGTGTCGCCCATCATGCAACTCTTCCCATACATAACAGAGTCGTGCGCCCAACGTGACACCTGCTGTCAGCGTGTAGCGCAGATGGGCATCATCTGCCAGTGTCAATCCAGATGAAATACCTCTTCCAGTTGCACCATGCTCTGGTCGGCGTATGCACCGCTCAGATTCTCAAAGTAGGGAGCCATCATTGCCTGCCAGCGCGCATTCACCTCTTCTGTAGCCATACCGGCCAGGGCTTGCTCGAAACTCTCCGGGACTTCAACATAGCCAAACAACAACCCATCATCTCGCATGAAGAGGGTATAGTTGTGCCAGCCATGCCGACGCAGGGCGTCGAGCATCTCCGGCCAGACGTTGGCATGATGGGCCTTGTACTCTTCGATCAGCTCCGGTTTGACTTTGAGGGTAAAACCAACTCGTTTCATGGTTGCCTCTCCAGGGTAACAAGATCATTGGTGAAGATAACAATGGAAACATCTCTATAGTATCACTACGCCTATCTTTACCGTGAGTGACGGCAGGGAGATAATCCCTGCCGTCTGCGCATCAATTACTCATTCACGTTTTCGGCAGTGTAGACGGTGAACGGCCCCATTAGCACCCGCAGCCCATTCGGTCGCGTGGGATCCTTTTCGATGGTGTAAGTGCCCATCCGTCCGGCGTTGAAGCGCTCACCTTCCACCCCCTGCAACTGACCGGTGGCAATGCCGTAAGCCAGATAGTAGGTCAGATAACCCAGGTCTTTGAAGCTCCAGAGGGCAAACTGCGGCGCACACCCGCTGAGGGTGTAACTGGCCATTTCTGCCGGCAGACCCAGCCCTGACACCTTGACCCGGTCGCACAGCCCTTCGTCGGTCATCGCCTTGGCTGCCGCCGCGATGCCAACGGTGGTGGGGGCCATAATCAGCTTCAAATTCGGGTATTTATCGACCAGCGCCAACGCCTGGTTGTAGCTTTCCTCGGACTGGTCGTTGCCGTAGACGGTATCAACCAGTTTGAGATTGGCATACTTCGGCTCGGTCAATACCTCTTTCATCGCCGCGATCCAGGCGTTCTGGTTGGCGGCATCAGGCGACGCCGAGAGAATGGCAAACTCGCCCCCCTCCGGGCCGAGGATCGACAGCGCCATATCGGCCATCACCCGCCCGGTCTCGCTGAAATCAACCTGCGCGACGAAGACGCTCTCGCCTTGTGCCGAGGGGATGGGCGAATCCCAGGTGATTACCTTCACCCCTGCCGCCTGGGCTGCCTGGGCAGCGGCGGCAATCTGGTCACCGGCGTTATTCGAGAGCATCACCGCCTTCACCCCCTGCGTCGCCGCGTTGGTCAGCGTCTCGATCTGCCCGGCGACTGAGTTCTCGGCAGTTGGCCCGGTGAAGATTAACTGTCCCGGATTGCCCAACTCGGCGTGCGCTTCCCTGGCGCCTTCGTGTGCCTGATCGAAGACGGCGATCCCCAGGAACTTGGGCAGCAGGATCATGTCGGCCTGCAAGCCCGGTTGCAACGTGATCGGAGCATTACCCGTTCCGCTCGGTGCCTCAACCTCTTGCAAGATGTTTTCGGCAGTGTAGACGGTGAACGGCCCCATCAGCACCCGTAGCCCGTTCGGTCGTGTCGGATCCTTCTCGATGGTGTAGGTGCCCATCCGCCCGGCGTTGAAGCGCTCACCCTCAACCCCCTGCAACGCGCCGGAAGCGATCAGATACGTCAGGTGATAGGTCAGATAACCCAGGTCTTTGAAGCTCCAGAGGGCAAACTGTGGCGCACACCCGCTCAGCGTGTAGCTAACCATCTCGGACGGCAGACCCAGCCCTGACACCTTGACCCGGTCGCACAGCCCTTCGTCGGTCATCGCCTTGGCTGCCGCCGCGATGCCAACGGTGGTGGGGGCCATAATCAGCTTCAAATTCGGGTATTTATCGACCAGCGCCAACGCCTGGTTGTAGCTTTCCTCGGACTGGTCGTTGCCGTAGACGGTGTCAACCAGTTTGAGATTGGCATACTTCGGCTCGGTCAATACCTCTTTCATCGCCGCAATCCAGGCGTTCTGGTTGGCGGCATCGGGCGAGGCCGAGAGAATGGCAAACTCACCACCCTCTGGGCCAAGGATCGACAGCGCCATATCGGCCATCACTCGTCCGGTCTCGTTGAAATCAACCTGCGCGACAAAGACACTCTCGCCTTGCGCCGAGGGGATGGGCGAATCCCAGGTGATCACCTTCACCCCTGCCGCCTGGGCTGCCTGGGCAGCGGCGGCAATCTGGTCACCGGCGTTATTCGAGAGCATCACCGCCTTCACGCCCTGCGTCGCCGCGTTGGTCAGCGTCTCGATCTGCCCGGCCACCGAGTTCTCGGCGGTTGGCCCGGTGAAGATCAATTCGCCCTTGTTTTGCAGTTCGGCGTGTGCTTCCTTAGCGCCTTCGTATGCCTGATCAAAGACGGCGATCCCCAGGAACTTGGGCAACAGGATCATATCGATATCCAGACCAGGTGTTGCCGACACAACGCTACCGGTTGGTGCAGTCGTCGGCGCAGGAGCACTGGTTGGCGCCGGGGCACTGGTCGGTGCCGGGGCACTGGTTGGGGCAGGCGTCTGAGCTTGCGGTGTACAGGCTGCCAGCAACAGAGCGACGATCAGCAGAACAACCGGAAAGAGATGGGATTTTGTCAACTTCATAGACACACTCCTCTAACCACGAGCAACGATTGAACACCACTGTTCGATACCTGTCATCTACGACGAAACACTGGTCTCGATTTCGGCAGGCACCTCCTTTCGCTGTACAATGCGTCGTTGCCAGCGTTCACGCACAATCTGAGCCAGATTAGGCAACAACACCGAGAGGATCAACAACAAGCCCACAACACCGGTTTGCACGTTGCCCGTTACATTGAGCAACGACATCCCGTTGCGCAGATTGAGGATAACGAGGATCGAAAGTCCGACGCCAACCAGATTGCCGACCCCGCCAAAGATGCTTACGCCGCCGAGGAGCACCATCGTGATAATATCCAGCTCAAACCCATCGGCGGTATTCCCTCGCACAGCACCCAGCCGGGCTGCCAGCAAAATACCGGCCAGCGCCGCAATCAGACCAGAGGCGACAAAGAGACCGAGCTTCAGCCGGGCAACATCGATGCCGGAATAGCGGGCAACCGCCGCGTTATGGCCCACCACGTAGACCAGACGACCAACGCCGGAGTATTGCAGAACGACGAAGGCAATCGCGAACAGACAGCCAAAGACGATCAGACTGAAAGGGAATGGGCCGATCAGTGGTTGCTGTCCAAGCGCAGTAAACCAGGCTGGAAAACCTCCAATCGAACGATCCTCGATCAGAATCCGGGCCACGCCACGAAACCCGATCATACCGGCCAGGGTCACTGCCAGCGACGGTAGCCCGACATAGGCGACCCAGAAACCGTTGAATGCGCCACACAACGCACCGGCCAGCAGCGCCACCACAATCGCCAGCTCCATCGGTATGCCTTGCTCGAAGAGAACAGCCACGATACAGGCAGCCAACCCCATCACCGACGCCACTGACAGATCGATCTCACCATTGATGATGATGAAGGTCATCACCAGCGCCACAATAATCTTCTCGATTGACAATTGAAAGAGATTAATCTGATTATTCAGGCTTACATACGCCGGAGCCAGATTGGTGTTGATGATTGCAACCAGCAGCAAAACTGCCAGTAACAACCCCTCCCAACTCAGCAGGCGACGCAGTTTAGCGTTCATGGCCGACCTCCGCACGCAAGGCCGGCGCTGCCCACAAACGGCGTAGCCAGCCTAAAATGACCGAGTCTGAAGCAACTGCCAGCAGGATCAACAATCCCAAGAGAGCATCACGCCAGAACTCACTGATACCGAGCCAGCGCAACAGCCCCTGGCCGAGCAAGTCGATGAGGAAAGCACCCAATAGCGCACCCAGCACCGTTCCCGATCCGCCAAACGTGTTCACACCACCAACAACCACTGCCGCCACCGACTCGAGTTCGATGCCCTGCCCGGCAACCGCCGTGATATTGCCAAAGCGGGCCAGAAACAGGAACCCGGCCAACCCGGCGAGCATGCCGCAGAGCACAAACGCTGCCAGCACCATACGCTGAGCCGGCAAACCGGCAAAACGTGCTGCTTCGGGATTGGAACCAATCGCGTACAATCGCCGACCGAAGATGGTGTAGCCCAACACCAACTGAAACACCACCACGGCAACAACCGTAATCGCAAACAGTGGTCGAACGGCAAAATCACCGATAGAGAAGAGATTCTGTCTGCTCAACTCAACCACCCACGACGGCAGCGAGTCGACAGTAATCGTGCGTGCATTCGCGTAATTAATCAGCAACATCCGGTAGATTGCCAGCGTCCCCAGGGTTGTAATAATCGCCGGCACCCGGCCATAGGCCACAATCAGACCATTGATCAGACCCATCGTACCGCCCACCAGCAGGGCCAGCCCTACCGCAACGAGCGGCGGTAAGCCGTTATTCGCGGCCAGTTGCGCACCGACAAAATAGGCGGTAAAGCCAACGATAGAACCTACTGACAGATCGATATTGCGGGTCAGCACCACGAGCGTCTGCCCGATGGCTACCATACCGACAATCGCCACACTCGACGTAATGCGGTTAAACGTGCGCGCCGAGAGGAAATTTTCGATCTGCCAGCCAAAAATCAACAGCGCAATGACGATTAACCCGATCAAACTCAACTCGCGGATCTGCTCTGGCCGAATCCGCTGTCGCCACGTATTCATGGTGTGCTCCCTACCTGACCTACCGGTAATCTTCCTCAGCGCGTGATCAACTGTTCCATGCCGTTCTCTAGGGAATCACCCGACCGGCATCCCGTCATACATTTGGCCCATCGCCGCTGCCAGCACCCGTTCCTGAGTTGCTTCCTGACGTGAAAAGATCGCCATCTGTCGGCCCTCACGCATCACTAACACCCGATCACTCATCGCCAGCACCTCGGGCAAATCCGACGAGATGAGAATGATGGCAATCCCTTCCGCCGCCAGATCATCAATCATCTGGTGCACCTCAGCCTTTGCCCCAACATCGATCCCGCGGGTTGGTTCATCGAGGATCAACAAACGAGGCCGGGTATTAAGCCATTTGCTCAGCATCACCTTCTGCTGATTGCCACCTGACAGTTTGCCCACTTCGACCGCCACTGAGGGTGCCCGGATGGCCAGCCGTTGGCGATACGCCTCGGCGGTCGCAATCTCATCTGCCTGTCGTAACAAACCGAGTGGATTGAGATAGCGACGGAGCGTTGGTAAGGTGATATTGGCCGCAATCGACATAGGCAACGAAAGGCCGAGACCGCGCCGATCCTCACTGACATACGCGATACCGTGACGCATAGCCTGACGGGGATTGGTAATTCGGACGAGTTGCCCATCGATCCGCACCGTCCCGCTATCGGCGGGAGCGATGCCGAAGAGCGCCAGCCCCACATCGGTGCGTCGTGCCCCAACCAGACCGGCAAAGCCCAACACTTCCCCAGCCCGCACATCAAACGAAATCCCCTGGAACGCACCCTGACGGCTCAGATCACGCACCTCTACCAGCACCTGATCGCGCACCGTATGACGGCGCGGAAAGAGCTGCTCAACACTCCGCCCGGCCATATCACGAATCGCCTGTTCGGGCGTCACCTCAGCGCGTGGCGCTGAAGAGATCAGCCGGCCATCACGAAACACCGTAATGCGGTCGGCAATCGCAAACACCTCTTCCATCCGGTGCGAAATAAAGAGGATGGCCACCCCTTGATCGCGCAAACGTCGCACAATTGCAAAGAGCTGCTCCACTTCATGCGCCGACAGCGCTGCCGTCGGCTCATCCATAATCAACACACGCACCTGAAGCGCCAGCGCCTTCGCAATCTCTACCGTCTGCTGGGCAGCGACACTCAACCCACGGGCCGGCAGACGCACATCCAGCCGCACATCGAGTTGCGCCAGCAGCGCCTCCGCCTCGCGGTACATCCGTCCCCAATCGACAAACGGCCCCCGACCGGCGTGAGCGATAAAAATATTCTCAGCCACATTCAGATCGGGATACATCAGCGGTTCCTGATAGATCGCCGCAATCCCCAACCGCTGTGCAGCCAGCGTACTCCCGATATGCACCGGACGGCCATCGAGCAGGATCTGACCGCTATCAGGCTGGTACACACCGGTCATAATCTTGATCAACGTAGACTTACCGGCGCCATTCTCACCGAGCAGCGCATGCACCTCACCCGGATACAACCGCAAACTGACGCCATCGAGCGCCTGCGTATTACCGAACCGCCGCGAAATATCGCGTATCTCAAGCACCGGCGAAACCTGCATACAACCCTCACTACACAATCGTGATCGGAAAAAAACCGGTAAACGGTGCACTCCGCTCCGGAGCATCCGGCCCGGCGGTAATCAAATGGTGAATCGCATCCACCGGACAAAAGCTGGTCAACGCCGTCTGACCGAGCTTACTGCTATCAAGCACCGCAATCACCCGATCCACGTGGCGCACCATCTCAGCTTTCAGCAACCCTTCGGGAATAGAACTTTCGGTCAAACCTTTCGCCACAGTCAGACCACGTGCCGAAAAAAAACCCTTATCAGCGTGCAGTCGTTGCAACATCTCTTCGGCCAGCGTACCGGTGAGCGAACCGGTATCACCGCGCACCTGCCCACCGATCACAATCGTCGTAATTGCCGGATTAGCGCCCAACGCCAGCGCCAGATGCATCCCATTCGTAATGACCGTCAAATTACGGCGATCCGCAATCTGACGGGCAATCGCATAGGCCGTCGTACTGGCATCGAGCATCACCGTATCACCATCGACGATCAACTCAGCCGCAATACGGGCAATCCGCTCCTTCTCGGCTGCCTGCTGCTTCAAACGCGAAGCGAAACTGCCTTCAGGCCAGAGCGGTCGATCCAAAACAGCCCCACCCCACACCCGGCGCAGCATACCCTCGCGTTCGAGAATGGCAAAATCGCTCCGAATCGTCACCTCAGAAACACCGAGCTGCTCGGCACACCACTTCACAGTGATCTGACCGTAGCGCTGGAGCAAGGCCATAATCTGATCACGCCGTACTTCTGGCGGAAGCGCATCATTGCTGTGATCTGTCATACACGATTGCCCCGTTCGATACTTATCGGGAATGGTTTCCATAGTCTATAGTGATTTTCAAGATTTGTCAAGTACTTACGAGATTTTACGAATTTAGTGGGGAGTGAAAGAAGGTCGTAACCAGTTCTCACCACCAATACCGGGTGAGAAGCGGATCGCGAGCATCTCCCTCGTACATTCGAGAGAATCGCGTGCTGCTGGATGATCGCCGCATTCGGTTATATCAAATCGGGTGCACGAGCGTTCATAACCCGTGGCCCGACAATCCCTCTGCCACCACGCCTGAGCGCGGACGCACAGAACTGGCATTGCCGTTCAGCCCGCAGTAGTCTCCCGTTTCGGCGAGGGTACCGTTGTCAGCCAGGGTTGTCAGTGGCGCAGCGCAGCATTTGGAGTGCGGCAGCCACACTGCCGCATGACCGTGCTCACGCTCCGGTGCGGGTCGCAGCGGTTTCCCTGCCGGTTACAAGGAGGACAAGCGGTCAGACTTGACCATCTTCCGCGCTCATCCCGTGACCGTGGTGCAGGTCATGGACGAGCACAGGTGGAAAATCCACCCCTCAGAGCGCGGCAACCTCCATCACCGAACTGATCGACAGCGCCGAGACCAGTAGTTGTGATGCACCGTATCAATGAAGATGTGATATTACCCTGTACAAACCACGTCCCACCGGTTCTGCGCTTTACTCCCCGACGGGTCGCCAACACATTCGCAAACGCAACCGCTCCGTTTAGGGGTAAGTGCAAGTGGTTAACTGGCGCTTTACTCCCCGACGGGTCGCCAACACATTCGCAAACCCAGACGCTCTACCGCGACACCCTGCACAGGGTTGTGATGTGAGGGATCAGGACAGGCTTCTCTGGGTGTCACCCCCCCCGAAACGGTATCGGCTCGTCAGGCTTGTGGCGTTTGCGATCACCCTTGCCCTCGATGTAAAACCCGGCATCCAGAATCATCGGCATATCAGAGGTCATTTCATCTGCCAAAAGACCACTTCTACGTGTACAATATGACACATATACAAACCGATGGCCTGTAGCGGATCACCATTCGACTGATAGCGCCCCATTCCTTCTTAGACAACTGTCTGTTGTCACGTGGGTAGGAAGGAATTAGCAGGAACATTCAGCACGACTGTCGATCCCTTGTGTGCTTCTTGCTGGTATTTCTGGTGGGGGGTGTTATTGTTATTTTACTGGAGAGGCCTCTATGAGCAAAAGTGGACAACAGATACTTCTGCACGGTGATGTAGATGCTATCAAAGAGTTCGTTTTTGAAACATCTTCTCTGCCTCAGATTCGTGGCGGCAGTCAACTGCTCCTGGAATGCGAAGATGAGGTTACGAAAAAGATTGAAAAGCTGGGTGGAAAGAAAATTTATTGCTCAGGAGGCAGCTTCCTTTTCGAGCTTCCAGAAGACAAAGTTAATGATGCCAGGGAAGCTATTGAGGATATTTACTTGAAGCATACGCTAACTGCTACAGTGACAATCTCTCATGAAAGTGACCCATTACCTCCTGCGCCTGCAAGTCATCCTCACAATGGATGGTCAAAGCGGCTTTGGGATGCTCATCAACCAACTCTGCAGAGCGGCGATTTTGCTCGACGAGTGGCTTTTCTGAGTGCCCAGGTTCGTAGAATGAAGTATCAGAGGTCAAACTCCCCTTTCTTCGAGGCTATCCCCTTTGGCAAGAGGTGCGAAGCATGTGGTAAAAGAGTTGCCGTAGAGAACGTTCACCGTTACGAACCTGAAGAGCAAGAACAAGTCGAGATAGTATCATTATGTGTAGTCTGTTTGCAACGGCACAGAACAGGAGTGCGAAGCGAAGCACACACTGTTCGGGGCCGATTTAATGTGCGTTTTTATCAAAAATACCGGCAATGCAATCTTACAGCCAGGCATCCTCCAGATTTAGACCATTTAGTGAAGAGTGCTCGTCGTAACTATGTGGCGTTTCTCTATGCCGATGGGAACGATATTGGCCAGTTGCTGCAACGGGTTAGTAGTCAGGAGGAATTTGCAGCTCTTTCACAAGCATTAAGGGAAGGAACTGAACAGGCCCTGTTTGAGGCTTTATGGGAGGTATGCAGCGAGGAATTGCAGAAAGTTGACAGATACTGGCCCTTTGAAATTGTTAATATTGGTGGTGATGACGTAACACTCTTGATCCAGGCAGGTTATGCCTGGGAAGTAGCAATACGGTTCCTGGAGCGGTTTGAAAAAGAGATTAAGAGCCGGGTGACACAAAACTTGGGCTATTGGCCGCAGAGCTGGCCGCAAGCAGTTACAGCCTCGTGTGGGATTGCCGTTGCTGATGTCAAGCATCCAGTTCGCTATCTGGAGTATCTCGCTAACGATCTACTCAGGAGTGCTAAAAGAGAAGCCAAAATGGTTCAAGCACATCCTCAGAGTGCATTAACTTTTCTCTGGCTACCTACTCCTATCGCTGCAGAAAAGGCTGAGGCTTTGATGAGCTACTACCAGCGTGATATTAATAGACTCACAGCCAGGCCGTACAGCCTTGATCGGGCCAGAAAGTCCATCGCACTGGTAAAGGAAGCATCCCGATGGCCTAGGTCTTTACGCCATCGATGGGGTGAAATGTTAGACAGGGGAATGTGGATCTCGCTCAACATGATTTACTACGACATTGCCCGTAGAAGCGATCAAGATCGTCTCCAATTGACCACCTTTTTATCGGAGGTGGGCGAACTAGCCACACAGCAGGGTTATCAAACTAAAGCACCCTCATCTCTCTGGCAAGTATACAAAAAGCATAGTAGGGTTGGCTGGCAAACTGCCCTGCTCGATATCCTGGAACTGGCCGAATTGCGGGCAATGCGGGCTGATGTTCAGATAGAGGAGCAAGACTAATGGAGCGTTTATCCTTGAAATTTTACTTTACTCTAACAACAGCTTTTCATACCGCAGGGAATCGATGGCGATGGGGAGCTGATAAGGCATTGTCAAGATCGTCTGATGGTGTGTACGTTATCCCCGCGACTACGATGAAGGGTGCCTTGAGGGATCGGGCTGAGGTACTTCTGCATACCTGGGGTCAAAAAGTATGTAATGGGCCGACCCCAAATACAATGTGCCCTGATCCGAACCATCTTTGTATTGTTTGTCAAGTATTCGGTCATCCGCGTTTTCCGGCACCCCTTCGCTTTCAGGATGTACGATTTGAACTGGATACGATGACGCAAATTCGAAGTGGCGTTTCAATCAGTCGCCAACGGCGTGCTGCTTTGCCAGGACGTTTGTTCTTTATCGAGACTACTTCACCTGGTTTGCTTGAAGCTACGGCAATCTGCGAGGGATATTTTCCAGATCAGACGAGCGCTATGCAGGCCTGCGCATTAGTCATCCTGGCTGCAAGATCGATGTCTGGTATCGGTGGGGGACGTACACGAGGTATGGGATGGCTGGAGATTGAAAAAACGAGGATTGAGGCTACTGTGAATAGCTTGCCAGTCTCTCAACAACATCTGGAAATGCTTTGGAGTCAATGGTCAGGGGGCCAAAATGTGGCTGAAGATTAAGCCAAATAACCCTCTCATATTAGGTGATGTACGGGCCAGCTCTCAGTTTTTGAGTCCAACTCAGTACATTCCAGGCCGGATACTGCGGGGTGCATGGGCTGAATGGCTCCTGATCCAGGGTCGGCAGGATATTTTGCCCACTGTGCAACGTGTGCGTATTGGAAACTTTTTCCCCACAACAGAATGGCGTCCAATATGTTACGCCCTTCCGTTACCACTCAGTGCTCTAACATGCAAACAGGCAAGTGGCTTCAAAAAGGAACCACATCCCGACAATCAGGGCCATGGGGTTGTGGATGCCCTTATACCTCAACTGGCATACTCTCTTCTTGAAAGAGCCGGGGCCTGTTTTGCCGCGCCGTTCGTTCTAACATGTCTCACATGTGGCAGCCGTATGGAAGCGATAACGGGGTTTTACACAGTCTACCGTGACGGTACCACTGAACGCTACTGCCAATCACGGCTACGTTACCACTCACAGACAAAAGTGGGGATCAGTCGATACCGACGCGCTGCCGTAGAACAGGTGCTGTACACGGCGAACGCCTTAAGTCCGGTAACGGTTCAACCAGATGAAAAGGTGTCCGACTTGGTCTTTCTGGGACGCATATATGGTGAGCGATCAGATGTGGCAGACCTTATAGAGGCCATTAATCACATCGCGATTGGTGCCCTTCACACGCGAGGTTATGGTCGTGTAAAAGCTGAGGAAGCTGAGGTGGTAGGTTTTCCCGATATCGAGGAGCGAGTAAGGCTTTTCAATGAGATACTGGTTCATTGCTGGCAAGATCTGAAATCTTTGGCTACCAACGCTGAAGATCTTCCTGCAAAGCCAGAAGGCACATACTTCTCTGTAGACTTGTTAAGTCCTGGCGTATTCCAGGATAGCGGTATACCTGCTTTGGCACCAATCCTGCGTATCAACGGACAGGCACTGGAACCAGTCTGGTGGATGACGCGCCCTGATTTTGCCGGTGGTTGGTCTACCGCCTGGGGTTTGCCCAAACCGACCAACTTGGCTGCCCGTATGGGTAGTGTTTACGTGTACCGCTGGGATGGAACGTTGGATGAGATCATCTCTACTCTACAAACTTTGGAGGAACAGGGAGTCGGCAAGCGACGAGATGAAGGCTTTGGCGAGTTTCTGGTTTGTCATCCATTCCATCAGGAGGTAGAAGAGAAATGAGAAAGTTTACCGATAATCCCAGGAAGAATGCTCATATCTTGCGCGAGATAGATCGCAGAGAGGAGAAGTTAGTCCAGATGTCTAGAGATTTGGCAGACAAACTGGCTCAGATCTTTGAGAATGTAGAAAAAAAACCTCTTAGCGACAAAGACCACAAAGAGCGACAACTCCGTAATATCCAGGCTGTTGCTGAACAGAGTCCCTCCTGGCTGCCAGTAGAACTCTTTATCCGCTATCAGGCAGCCCGGAAGGAAATCTACATTGAATGGGCGGAGGAGGCGAACAGCCTTCTGGATAGTCTCAGAAGCGAAGCTCAATCGATTGTGGGTACCGACAATTCTCAGTTAGTTGGCGATGTACACATGGAACTGGTGCGGCGCACGCTTGGCTATACAGTGCGCTGGCACGTCTGGGATGCTAAGGGAACGACTCAGCGAGAGGTTAAGCAATGAGTGTCTTCGCAACATTCGCTAGTCAGACCAGAATCCAGGCAATTCTGGTAATGCAGACGGCTTTGTCTGTGAGCAGCCGCCTCTCTCTGGAGCCAACTGGTACTGACATGCCTGTGATCAAAGGACCGGATGGTCTGCCCTTCATTCCCGGCTCTTCCATTAAGGGCGTGGTGCGTTTCCAGGTGGAACGAATCCTGCGCACCTGGGATCGTAGACCAGATTTTTGGGCATGTGATCCTTTTGACGCCCCATGCATTCCGGCTAAGAAGAAGGAACAGCTCCTGAACGACGCGGAAACAGACCAGTCCTTCGCCGAGACTGTCTGGAAAGAGAGTTGCACCGCCTGTCGTCTTTTCGGATCTCCCTGGTTTGCTGGACGGGTTGCTTTCAGGGATGCGTATTTGCTTAACCCAGAAGACCTGCCAACGCTCACTCAGATCCGTGACGGCGTGGGTATTGATCGAGATCTGGGCACAGCTCGTTCAGGTATCAAGTACGATTTTGAGACTGTGATTCCCGGGGCGCGCTTCGGTCTGGAGATCCTGGCCGAGAACCTGGAAGAGTGGGAAATTGGTTTTCTCCTCACAGTCTTGCGGCTTTGGGAGGAGGGTGGTATTGCAATTGGTGGTAAGACTACCCGCGGTCCGGGCTGGGGAAAACTTCAAGAAATCAAGATACAGCGAGTAGGTATCAGCAATTTGATGGACTATCTGCTAGAGCGCAAGTCGAGTGAGGTGGCTGCGACGCAGTTTCTGCAAACGTTCCGCGAGTGGCTGAAGGAAAGGGGGGCAGGCGATGCATAAGACACGATATAACGCTCTCAGTGTAGCCTTCCAGATCAGTCCCCGCGGTCCTTTACTGATCAAAGCTGGTGGCATTTCTGCTAACCCTACATTGCCAGATATGCAGTTTGTGCGCACATATCATCCTGAGAAAGGCGAGACAGTCTACATTCCCGGCTCGTCCCTCAAGGGGGTAGTACGTGGGTTTGTAGAGAAGGCACTACGTACTCTTGATGACCACACGTCCTGGCAGTGGGCCTGCCCCACCTTTCCTGATGAAGATGAAAGCTGCGCTAAAAAACTCGGGAAAGAAGAAAACAGCGCCACGATTTACAAAAACTCCTGTGGTGCCTGTCGCCTCTTCGGCCATACCCGTCTGAAAGGTCGTGTTGCCTTCACTGACCTGCTGCCCGTGGATGAAGTCAAGACCGAGATCCGCTACGGAGTTGCTATCTCCCGGCTGAGCCATGCTGTAGCTCATGGCCCATTTGAGATGGAAGTAGCCGTTGCTGGTACCTTTGAAGGGTACCTGATTTTGGAAAATTTTGAACTTTGGCAACTGGGATTACTTGTCCTGGCATTCCAGGGTATGAACAGTGGCCTGCTCCAAATTGGCTTTGGCAAAAACCGGGGGTTTGGTGAGGTGGCCGTTCAAGTGCAGGAAGCTCGCCTGGACGAAGTCACCTCTGGCATGGAGATCGGACTCTGGCGAGGATTGGCAGACTTCGTAAGTGACGAGGAGAAGACAAGATACGGTCTCAGCACTACCTTCACCCTAAACGGAATGCCTGATCCTCTACGAACCGAACCCCTCGGGCTGTATACTCGTCGTATCTACGATCCTAAAAGATGGGATGAGGTTGCTCAAAGAGTAACAGACAAGCTAGGCACTACGTGAGGAGTCTGCTATGAAAGTCTATGCCTATGTGCTGCGGGTCGGACTGGGATACCTGGAAGGCTATGCCCGGTCATTAGGGCAACCTCTCTACCATTGGATTGCTGATGGTGCCTGTCTCACGATGGGTGAAGGAATGCCACAAGATTGGAGAGAGCAGGGTGCGGTTTTCGGTCCGCAAGGGGAACTACGCTGGTGGCGGACAGAAAACAATTATCAGGCACTGCTGCTTACCAGTGATCCCGTGGATGGTCTGGATCCCATCTCTGGCATATGGGAAGCTAAAGAAGGAACATTTTTTCTGCAGAACCTGAATGATCTCCGAGTCAACCCAAACTTTCCGGCCTATCCCCACGGAAGCTCGAATGGACGCTTCAAAGCCATGATCTATTACTGCAACGGCATTGCCACCTTTATCAGCCTTAGAGAACTATTGACAGTGCAAGGAGGATGTGATGGCAAGGCAGAAGGTCTCGGTTGAACCCAAGCCTTTCTTCTGGGTACCACTGGACAAGGAACGACCTCCCCAGAAATATGAACCTCCTACCCATGAAAGCTATAGGGACTGGAGTGGTCGGTTGAAATTAGAGCTAGAGGTGGTATCCGACTATCTCTTCGTGGGTAGTGGTGAGTTTGGTTTATTCACCTTGCAAGGTTGTGAGCGGTCTTACTATGCTTTTGCGCGACGCAATGATCAGTTAATTATTCCGGGAACAGGCATAAAGGGCGCGGTACGCAGCGTGGTGGAGGCTATCTCGAATTCATGCGTGCGACAAATCGCCAAAGGTGAGCGAGTGCCTCAATTGCACGAGGGATGTAAAAACGAGAATTCGCTGTGCCCAGCCTGTCGGTTATTTGGCTCCACTGGTCATCGGGGTCGCGTTCACTTCTCGGATGCGGTGCTGTTGAGTCAGGTTGAACCCACCAAGATAAAGATTGCTGACCTCTGGCCACCGCGTCAGACGAAGGGTCGGAAATTCTATCAGGCGAAGCAATTCCAGCCTTTGGACATGCAACCAAAGAAAAATCATCGCTTCCTGGAGGTAGTACCCAAAGGTACTCGCTTTCAAACTACACTTTACTTTGAAAACACCACTGCTGCGGAGATGGGAATAATGATGCGAGCTATAGGACTGGACGGTGATCAAGGGGATGCGGTCGTGTCAGCCTTTCCTATCAAGCTTGGTGGTGCAAAACCGCGCTGTCTCGGAGCTGTGCGATGGAAATTGGTAGGACTTCATTTAATAACGCCTTCTTCTAACCTGCTAGCTGCTTTATCTACTGGTGGGGAGCAAATGCCCATCTCAGATTCTGTGCGAACGTGGCTGGCGGATCACACGCTGCTGAATGATAAGGCATGGACGAAGTTCCGCGATCAAGCAAGATCCCTGAATGAGCCGTGTCCCAGGGAGGTGTACTGATGGCTGCAGTTGATTACCAGATCCAACTTGCTGAACAGATTGCCGAAGACCTTCCTGAAGTCTCGCGCAACGAGTGGATGCGATGGATGGGTGTCGTCGAAAAGCACGGTCTAGACCGGGCCATCCAGTACGCTGAGCAGCTCTCGCATGATGATACCTTGCGGCCGGCAATCCGGCGAGCCAACAGCTTGATCGCACAGGCAGTCAAATCCCAGCGAAATACCCTGAAACGCCTCCAGATAGAAGAATGTAGTACTGTGCTAGGTTATGTGGCGTGGTGGCTCCGAATCAAGACTCTACGAGGTTCATTGCGGTCGGAGTAGAGAGTATGCGCTTTATTTTTGACACCTCTGTGCTCATTGATTACTTGCGGGATGACAGGCCAGGTGATCAGGAAGTAGCTGCTGATGCTTTTGCACTCGCATCTCAACAGGGTCATACCTTTCTTACGTTAGTCAGCCTAATGGAATTGTACAGTCCGATACTGCAAGAAACGAGTACAGATGGAGTTGAGGAAGAGGAGTCGCTTATGACAAGAACAAGAGGAAAGGAAGCTATTGAACGCGATCTTTCGAGAGTCAAAAAGTTACTTGAAACCTATGGTATCCGACTTATTCATTGTTCAAGGAGGGCGCAAGAGGTTGCTCTTGATATTTTGCGAGATCACCGATCTCCGTTGGGTAAAAATGCTCTAACCGATAGCTTGATCATTGCGAATGGCCTTGTTCGCAGGGCATACCTGGTCACGAGAGATCGTAAGTGGAGTCAGGTTGCACGAGGGCTTCAGCAGAGAAAGCCATGCGCTTTAAGAGTGGTATCTCCGGTAGATCTGATTCAAGGGAGGTTGTAAAAATGTCAAAAAAACTCCTCATCGCCACGCTAGGCACTGCCCCGGCAGTGATCACCGAAGCTATCGAACTGCTAGAAGAGCAGAGTCTTCATCCAGACGGAGTAGTGTTGCTCTACACCGAGGACTATGATGTACTCAGTTCACTGGAATTGCTAATGAAACATCTTCCAGCACACTGTGAAATCAGTTGGATCGTACCGATTTCTGTCGGAACATACCACGATATTGACTCTACCAAGGCGGCAGTGGAGTTCATGCAGATAGCCTGCACTCAGTTGCGCACCTACCGAAACAATCATCGGTTGTTTGTGAGTATCGCCGGCGGGCGGAAAGTAATGTCAGCACTGCTGGCTTTGGCCGTCCAGTTTTATGGTGCCGAGTGTCTATTTCATATCTGGGTACCTCCCTGGTTGGAAGAGGAAGGGGAAATTGGACAACTGCGAGGCCTACAGCCCGAGCAGATCAATGCACGACTTCATCCCCCCCTTGTTAATCGCGATCCTAAAGATCGTCCTCAACTGGTGGATCTACCTTTCATTGCCCTGTTTCCTATGCTTCCCGACATTCGCGAGGCGCTGGCTGGAGGAACACCTATCGATAAAAATGTGAAATCCATGCTCGTTTCTACTGGCCTGTTGACAACAGATGGCACGCCTACACCGCTTGGTGAAAGTGTGGCAGCAATTCTGAACTTGGTAGAGGCCTTGCCCCCAGCACGGCAGATAGAACCCAAAGTTCACATTTCATCTCATCATTACAAAGATCGGATAGAAGGTTTTGCCAAAGAACTGATAGGCTACGCGCCGTTTGTGGTAGAGGTTCGCGGGGAACAATGGGGTCAGGGTGAGCCTGGCGTTAGCGCACAACAACCGCGAGATCTTATTGTCCGTGCACGCCTTGGTACCGACATTCGCTTTCAATTGCGTCTGGTGACCACAGCTACAACAGAAGGTGAACTGGAAGCAGCACGTCGCCACGTGGAACGGTATGTGCAACGGAAGGAAAGATAATTCGTTTTGCCCCAGAGGACTGGCGGCTAAGACTGTCAAAGAGGAGTTTTTCTATGCCTTTAGCATTGATCCTACTGATAGGCGAACAGCCAGCGGCCAATTTGTTACCAACTCGATATCTCCGACCTGATATAGCGGTATTGGTGCACACTGAACGAACCAAAGCAATCGCAGAACGGTTACAGAACGTGCTAGAAGGCGGAAGCATTAACTGTGTTCTACTTAGCGTTGATCCCTATGATCTTCCAGCCATCCGAAACGATCTGCAGCAGTTCATCCAGACAAACTTCAAAGGACACAACACCATCTTCAACCTGACTGGTGGTACCAAAATCATGTCTCTGGCCGCTTTTCAGGTCGTCTCCGAATTTGGCACTCCCTTTGTGTACTTCCAGACTGAAGGTGGTCGTAGTTTGCTCTATCGCTATCGATTTACCGAACAGAAGGACGTGCAACTGCAAGAGCAGAAGGAAATACCGGGTTCCATCACTCTGGACGATTACTTACGCGTCCAGGTTGGGAAATACACCACAGCACAGCCAAGAGACCCGTTTGAGCAACAGATACATCAGACGCTGCGAACTATTCCTGGGTTGGAAATACTCGCCAGTGTCCGACCCCAGAACCAACCGGCTCTGGAGGTAGATTTCCTCATCCGTTTAGACAACCAAATAGGCGTGATCGAAGCCAAAAAAAAGGGAGCCAAGTCTGGCATTGACCAGCTTCAGGCAGTGGCGGAGCAGCGATATTTGGGTACCTACGTTTTCAAATTCCTTGTCTCCGCAGACAAAGTAGACGACAATAACAAGAACCTGGCAGCGGCGTATGGTATTGAGGTGATCGAGTTGACAAGCTTCAAGTTGACCAACGGCAGTCTAAGCAAAGAAGATGAAGATGAGCTTAAGCAGCGAATTATGAATATATTGAAATTGAAGAGGCACGGCTATGGAAACCAGTCATCTCAGCGACCCTGATAGTCATACTCTAGCAGACTGCTGCACTGACTGAATTCCGAACAACCAACAACACCCCATCATTACACCCAGACAATACCTTAATGCTCTGGTCGTAACTACGGCTGAAGAAGGCAGCGCTATGATAGTGGGCAGGGGAAGCCATTGCCATCGCCTCCCCCCCAGTCCCCCTCTTCAGATCGTCCCCGGCAAGTCGCTGAAAGGGATGAAAGTGTCGTCTCGTTTGACGTGTAAAAGTCGTGCTTTCACTCTTGCTATACCACACCCTGAACAGCCACATCATACTGTATCAGGTCATACAACGTGCAACAGCATCGGGGGTGAGCCACACCTCACACACCTACCGACACGTGGATGGTGCCTCACCCCCACACTCGCCCACCACCAATTGTTGAGACAATTTCTCTATTTTCTTGCCAGAAATGATTGACATCTGCCACAACCTGTACTACCATGGGAATACCCTTCTGCCGGGAAGGGGTGCTTTATCTTTCTCTTAGAAAGCGCATGGTTTTGAGCGATGAGCCACCGTTACCGCTGGTTGCTCCTGGCAGGTGTGGTTGTCGCATTGTTAAGTGGTTGTCTTTCGACATTGCCAACGAATATTGATGTGAACGGACCATTACCGGCTACCTTGCCACCACTGGCACAAACGCTGCGCGCTTCAGCGGTGCCGACGTTGTTGCCGTCGGCATCGGTTACTGTTGCCCCGATAGTAACGCAGACCGCAACTGCTGCGCTGATTGTGGCGACGCCGCAACCTCCCACGGTTGTACCGCCAACGCCAACCATTCCTCCAGCACCAACCCTCGTGTTGCCGACATTACCCTCGCTCTCGCCGGAAGAACGCTGGCGTGCCCAGCAATTGGACCGGCAAATTTTTGATCCTCCTCGTTTATACAATACGAAACGGAGTGAACTTTACTGGTACGATCCAGTAAACCAACAAAAAGTTCTCCTTGGTGTTTTAAGTGGTGATTTTATGGTTCAGGCAACGTTCACATTTCGTGAAGGTGATCAGCCTGCCCTTGAAGTGCCATATGAAGTGAATCGCGGTTATGGAATTACTGCACTTTCTCCCGCTGTACTTGAACGGATTCGAGCTGCCGGATACTCCAATTGGATTGAGACGTTTGTTTTTTTGACCCCTGATGTCCAACCTAAGTAGTTGGTTGCACATCTGTTGCAGTGTGGTAGTATAATAGGTTTTGCCTTTGTCGGCTGTATTAGTATTCATTAATTATTAGTAGTAAGGAAACCGCCGTGAGCAGTCGCTATCTGGAAATGGTGCGCGGACAACGTCGCCGGGGTGGGTGGCAGTTCACCTCAAAGTCATTGCTGGCTATTCTTGCGTTCATTGCCATGATAGGCTCTGCCGTCTACTGGTGGGGGGTTCAGAGCCAGTTGACCGGTAATTGGATTATCGCTGCTGCCTATACCGCAATTCTGGTATTGGCACCACCAAGCCTGATGTCGTTCCTGATCCCGTGGTCACCTGGTGGCATGCTCCTCCAGAAGATCAATGCGCGGACCTGGGGATATGTTGCGGTGATGATTGCCGCACTCTACCTTGTTTATTATTCGTTTGAGATTCAGTGGACCTGGTGGGCTTCGCAACCTGTTGTGCAGAGTACCGGTCTGGTCATTCAACAGGTGTTGATTGGCATTATCGGATTCATTATCATCCCTGCCCTGCTCTGGACGCCGGTCACTTCGGAAGAGCTGGTTGAGCAGGTGCGTCAGGCGCATCTTGTGCGTCGGTATGAATTACAAACCCAGGCCGATATTGCTATTCTCCGTGCCACACTGCTCCGCGCCCAAGAGAAGGCGCTCATCGGGTTTGCCAATCTTACGGTGCAGGAACGGGAAGAACTGGCAGCAGTGATGCGAGGTCTGGTCAAAGGGATTGATGCTACGCTCCGTGATATTGGCGAGAGTGTAAAAACAGTTAGCGGCGCAACCATTCCTTTCAACAGTCTTGAAGATAACGAGGACATCAGACAGTATCTCGATTTCGTCGCTGAGACATTGACCGAGAATTCCCTCTTGCCGCGTCGCGCATCCGCTACCGGACAACACGAAGCGGTAACGCGCCAGATTTCCCAACGCGACCAGGAAGAGTATTATGAAGATGATCGGCGAACCCGTGCGCTCAGGCAACGGTAAGGTGGTCTGGTATGCGCGGCTACCGTTATACAACCGATGACAGGCTTCCTGAACGCGATCTCGCTGAGCTTGCCGATGAGCTGGCGATTCAGTTGCATTATGCGCTCGGAGAGCGGGTTTGTCTTTTGCCGCGGAGTGATGTTGCCGAGCTGATCTGGCCGTATATTGATGACCTCCATCCCGATGATCAGAACGATTTGGTCTGGCTCGTCTGGCACCTTTTTCAGGAAGCACGCGAGCTGAGTGAAGAATAAGCTGCGCAAGCCATGACCACTGTTCGCCGCCTGGGGATTTATGGAGGCACGTTTGACCCAATTCATTTCGGCCATCTCGCCATTGCCGAAGAAGTACGCTGGGTCTGCGACCTGGATCAGATTCTGATTATTCCGGCTGCCGTCCAGCCTCTAAAGTCGACCCACAGCGCTGCGCCCCATCACCGGTTGGCGATGGTTCGGCTGGCATGTGCCGGGAATGCTGCGCTGATTCCCTCGGCGCTTGAATTGGAGCGACCACCACCCTCGTACACTATCGATACGCTCCGCATCTGCCGGGAGCGCTACGGTGTTGGAGTACATCTCACCCTTATCGTTGGTGCCGATGCTGCCGGCGACCTGCCCCGCTGGCGCGATCCGGATCAGATTGCCCGTATCGCCCATCTGGCAGTTGTTGAACGGCCCGGGCATCTCTTCGATCCGGCAACCCTGCTTGCTGCCGTGCCCGCTTTCACTGGTCGGATAACGGTCATTAAGGGGCCTCAACTTGCCATCTCAAGCACCGATCTGCGCCACCGCCTTGCCACCGGTCGTCCGGTACGCTACCAGTTGCCAGACGCCGTTCTTGATTACATTACTCGCCATCGCCTGTATCAAGCCGGGGAAGCATGACCAATAGCACTGCCCATCTGCTCAGAAAAACCACCGCTGATTGGGGTCTGTCGCTGAACGATCACCAACTGGCGCAGTTTGAACGCTATCTGGACGAGCTGATGACCTGGAACGAACGCTTTAACCTGACTGCCGTTCGTGACCGGGCTGCGATGGTTCGCCGGCATCTGCTCGACTCGCTCTGGTTGGCCAGGGTCTGGGAAACACCACCGGATAGTTTGATCGATATTGGGAGCGGTGCCGGCTTCCCGGCGCTGCCGCTCAAAATCCTCTATCCTGCGCTGCCGGTTACTCTGGTAGAGGCTACCGGCAAAAAGGCCACGTTTCTGCGTCACGTCATTGATTGCCTTCAGTTGCACAATATTCGAGTGTTAAACGAGCGCATTGAAACCGTCGGCCAAAACCCCACCGAACGCGAACACTATCAGGTGGTGACTGCTCGTGCCGTCGCCGAATTACGGGTGTTGCTCGAATACGCCTTGCCACTCTTGCGCCTCGGCGGGCATCTGCTTGCTCCCAAAGGGCGGCATCCAGAAGTAGAAATTGCTGCTGCCCAGAATGCCCTCGCCCTGCTTGGTGGTGAAGTCAGCGCCTGCCTGCCGGTCGAGATTCCTGATGAAGAGCCACGTAGTCTGGTGATTGTAACCAAAACTGCTCCTACTCCCAACCGCTTCCCCCGCGCCGTTGGCATCCCGGCGCGCCGGCCTTTGTAGAGAGTGATACCCGCCGGCATGAGCTTATGTCGTGCGTACCTCAAACCAACGTCACCCCGCCGCGCCACCTGATCACCATCGTGCGCAAAACCGGTATCACCCTGGGATCGCACACCTTCAGCTCGCTCAGCACCTGGAAGCGCATGCATTGCCGAACCTCGCCAACCCATTGACTCCCGCCCCCAGCGGGGGCGGGCAGGAGTGGGGGCAGAATCCCCTGGGAGCGCACACCTCCAGCTCGCTCAGCACCTGGAAGCGCATGCATTGCCGAACCTCGCCAACCCATTGACTCCCGCCCCCAGCGGGGGCGGGCTGGGGTGGGGGGCAGTATCCCCTGGGATCGCACACCTCCAGCTCGCTCATCACCTGGAAGCGCATGCATTGCCGAACCTCGCCGACCCATTGACTCCCGCCCCCAGCGGGGGCGGGCTGGGGTGGGGGGCAGAATCCCCTGGGAGCGCGCGCCTCCGGCGCGCTCTGCACCTGAACCGGCACGTGCCAGCGGGTGCCATTCGGTGCCGCTGGTTCCCATCCCCAGCGGGGTCAGGCTGTGATAGGGGCGTGTCGCATCACTGAGATCAGCGCCAGCGCGACCCGCTTGCTCCCTATCACCCTTGCGCTGCATTTGCGTGCGGACAGTCTATCAAATCTGTTTTAACGAAGCCATCGCTCGTCACGGAGGCTGACTGCCAGGCTGAACAGCACGACGTTGCACGCAACACCGGATGGCGTAACCGCATGCACGATGTGGACAGCAGCCAGTTCCTGTAGACGGGCTACGTCACGCCTCACAGGAGCAATTCCGGGGTATACCCATTCTCTGCGTCCTCCGTGTCTTTGTGGTGATAAAGGTAGCAACTTGGGTTATCCAGGATTTGACCCCTCTCGCCGGTTTGGTGTGCGGAAGCCGTGCTGTATCTCTCCCTCATGGCCTCCAGCCAGTCGGTAGCACGTTGCAACTTATCTGCCTTTTGACTCGTACAGATCATAGGGTTGTAGAAGCGGGATCGGCGTGCTACAATGCAGGCAGCATCTCATCTCCGGACACGTATCTCTACAGCCAGGGTCTGTTTCATGTCGCAACCAAAGGAGGAGCGTCCATGTCCATTCTCGGTCGAATTAAAGATCTGATCAGTGCCAACATTAACGCCATGCTCGACAAAGCGGAGGATCCGGAGAAGATGGCGAACGAGTACCTGCGCCAGTTAACGAACGAGCTATACGAGGCGCGAACGGGGGTTGCTCAGGCGATGGCTGATGAAACCCGCCTTGAACAGCGGCGTATTGCTGCCGAGGGTGAGGCCGAGCAGTGGCAAATTAAGGCCGAGCGTGCGTTACGTGCTGGTGACGAAGCGTTAGCGAAAGCCGCATTGGCGCGTAAGGTGCAGGCGCAGAAACTGGCTGAGCAATACCGTGCCCAGGAAAAGGCTCAGGAAGAGCAGGTGGAAGCTCTCCAGCAGGCATTGATTGACCTCGAAACCCGGATCGCTGAGGTTAAAGCACGCAAAGAGCTGATTATCGCCAAAAAGAACCGTGCTCAGACCCAAGAGGCACTTCAGCGCACGGCGGCTTCGATTGGTCGGGTCAGTGCCCTTGATAAGCTCGATCAGCTCGAAGAAAAGGTGGATGACCGCCTGGCCCGCGCCGAAGCAATGGCGAAACTGGAAGGGGACTCGCTCGAAGCACGCTTCCGTGATCTGGAAAAAGAGACCGAGGTGGATAGCGAGCTGGCTGAGCTGAAGCGTAAACTCGGCTTGAGCTGATTGACATTCGTCTCCAATGCACCTGGTGATGGGGCGGGCTGATGCTCGCCCCATTGCTACAGCTTATACCGCTGGCTCGTAACAGGTCCGGCAGCGCGCTTCGTACATGTCAAGCCCTCCCACCACAATGGTGGGCGCATCGGCGGGTGCCGGTTTGCCGTCAATTAATCGTTGTGACCGGGTTGCGTAGGCGCCACACTTCACACAAATGGCGTATAGCTTGTCTACCTGCTCGGCGAGCGCCAGCAGATGCATCATGGCCGGAAATGGCTCGGCGCGATAATTTAGATCAAGGCCGGCTACAATCACTCGCACACCGCGATTGGCCAGCCATTGACACCCACGTACCATTTCGGCCGGATCATCATCAAAGAGGTGCAATTCATCAATGGCCACAACCTGGGCATCCTCGGCATGGGCCAGAATGTCCTTCATGGTCGCCACTGTGATTGCCTCGAGCCGGCTCCCGCTATGGCTCGCCACCTGCCCTTCGGCATAGCGCGTATCCATACGCGGTGTGAAGATGCGGTACGACTGGCGGGCAATCCGTACCTGACGCATTCGCCGAATGAGTTCCTCGGTCTTCCCGCTGTACATACAGCCGCAAATCACCTCGATGCGGCCACCATCGCTTGGGCGAGTCATCACTCCTCCTGAATTTGTAGTATCCTATGGGCAGTGTTGCCCATCAATTTGCGGAGTATACCATACCATGTCACGACAGACAGAAGACGAACGATTGTTGCATACCGATCCCTATCGGCAGGTTCACGACTTTACCCATACGGATACCTGGCGGGTATTGCGCATTATGGGTGAATTTGTCGAGGGTTTCGAGAATATGGCCGGCCTGGGGCCTGCCGTCTCGATCTTTGGCTCGGCCCGCATTCCACCGGCATCGCCAATCTACGCTGCGGCTACCGAAACGGCCCGCCTGCTGGCCCAGGCCGGGTTTACGATCATTACCGGTGGTGGCCCCGGTCTGATGGAAGCGGCGAATAAGGGCGCGCGTGCCGGTGGTGGCCGCTCGGTTGGGTGTACGATTGAATTGCCATTTGAAACCGGCGCCAATCCTTTTGTTGATCTCGAAGTGCGTTTTCGCTATTTCTTCATTCGCAAAATCATGTTTGTTAAGTATGCCCAGGCATTTGTGATCTTTCCCGGTGGTTTTGGTACCCTTGACGAGTTGTTTGAAGCGTTAACGCTCATTCAAACCGGAAAAATTCACGACTTTCCGGTTATTCTGTACGGCTCCGATTTCTGGCAGGGGATGCTTGATTGGGCACGCAATACCCTGCTTGCCCATGGCACGATTGCCCAAACTGATATTGATCGGTTACTGATCTGCGATGACCCTCAACAGATTTGTGCGCATGTTGTGCAGTCGTACCAGCATCGACACGGTAAGCGAGGAACTGAACCGTGGACACACTAATCTGGCCGGCCAGTGCTGAGCTGTGTGCGCTGTTGCTTCGCTACTATCGGGGGGAAGCGGGGCTATGGGGCGAGATTATGGCCTGTGTTGATCAAGAACTGGCCCGCCGGCAATTGCCGCCGGTGCCGCGCCATGTTCGTTTCCGACGCACCGCCGACGGCTATCTGGTAGAGGTGAGATCGGCTGACGGATTCCAGGTTTGATGCAAATCTGCTTAATAATACAGGGGCGGCCAATCGGTCGCCCCTGGGATTGGCTGTAACCTCACCGCCGGTATGCTACCCCCGTTCGACATACTGGCGGCGGTAGTATTCCAGATACTCCCCCGATTTAATCGGTCGCCACCAGGCTTCGTTCTCAACGAACCAGCGCACCGTCTTTTCAAGTGCTTCGTCGAAGGTATGGCGTGAACGCCAGCCTAACGCGCGTAATTTGGAGCAATCGAGCGCATAGCGCCGATCATGACCGGCCCGGTCGGTGACGTGTTGAATAAGACTGTAGGGCTTGCCGAGAATATCGAGAATCTTGCGGGCCATTTCGATATTGGGCGTTTCGACCTCGGTACCCACATTGTATACTTCCCCAATCTGACCCTTGTGCAGCACAAGATCAATCGCTTCGCAATGGTCGAGGACGTATTGATAATCGCGCACTTGCAGGCCATCGCCATAGATCGGCAGGGGCAGATTGTCAATCGCGTTGGTGGTGAAGAGTGGTACCGCCTTTTCCGGGTAGTGGTACGGCCCAATATTGTTCGAGCCGCGTGTAATCGTCATTGGTACGCCATAGGTGATGTAGTAGGCGTACACCAGATGCTCGGCACCGGCTTTGCTGGCCGAATAGGGGCTGCGCGGTTCGAGCGGATCACCCTCGCGTGACCGGCGCGGTGCCGGAATAGCGCCGTACACCTCGTCAGTACTGATCTGGTGAAATCGCTCAAGCTGAAACTCGCGGGCCACTTCGAGTAAGGCCCAGGTGCCGTTGACGTTCGTGCGCACGACGGCATCAGGGGCCATGATCGACCGATCAACGTGCGTTTCGGCGGCAAAGTTGACGATGGTGTCGATGTTGTACGAACGTACAGCCTGCCGTACTGCATCAATATCACAAATATCGCCCTGCACAAAGGCAAAGCGTGGATCATTGGCAACCGGGGCCAGGTTAGCCAGATTACCGGCATACGTCAGCTTGTCGTACACCACAATCCGGTAATCATCATATTTGCCAAGCATATAGTGGACAAAGTTACTGCCAATGAAGCCGGCTCCGCCGGTAACGAGCAGATTCCGCATAGGACGGCCTGTTCCTTTCATATACCAGAATGATGACCTGCAACATCCTGCGAGCGTTCGGTATACCCGCAATTGGGTTATAGCATACCGGATGCGCAGCACGATGACAACAACAGGCCATCATATTACATTTCAGTAAAGATGCGGTTCTTGGCCCGCGACTCAGCGGCCATGCGCTCTTTGTACGCCTGTACGCGCGCCAGGAGTTCTGGATCGGCACTCGCCAGAATCTGGACGGCCAGCAAACCGGCGTTGCGACCGTTCCCAATCGCGACTGTGGCTACCGGCACTCCCGCCGGCATCTGCACAATCGAGAGTAACGAGTCGAGACCGTTGAGGGCCTTGCTGGGGACAGGTACCCCGATCACGGGCAAAGGTGAGTGCGCCGCAATCATGCCGGGTAAATGGGCCGCTCCGCCGGCACCGGCAATGATCACCCGAATACCGCGTTGATGGGCTGTCATGCCATATTCGGCCATATCGAGCGGGGTGCGATGGGCCGAGACAACCCGTGCTTCGTAGGGAATGGCGAATTCGCGACAGACATCAATTGCGCCCTGCATGGTTGGCAGGTCGCTGTCGCTGCCCATAATAATGCCTACTAATGGATGATCTGTCATCGCTCGTTCCTTATCCGCGAGAAATGCTGTATCTGGCCCAGAACGATTAATCATTGCTGCCCGTCCGGCATCGCCACTAGCGCCGCCGCCTGACGGGCAATGGCTTCTGCTTCAGCCAGTGTTGACCCAAGCGCAGTGACGTGCCCCATCTTACGTCCGATGCGCTCCTCGCGCTTTCCATAAAAGTGCATATGGGCACCGGGTACGGCCAACGCTGCGGTGATCGCCGTTGGGGTGATCGGCCCATTACGACGGCCAAGCAGGTTGACCATCACCGCTGCCGGTGAGCGGAGTGCGGTTGCTCCCAACGGCCATCCGGCAACAGCACGCAGGTGGTTCTCAAATTGCGAGGTTACGCACGCTTCAATCGTGTAGTGACCAGAGTTGTGGGGACGGGGCGCTAATTCATTGATCAGCACCTGACCATCGGCCAGGGCAAACAACTCAACCCCAAAAATACCCACTCCATCAACAGCCTGAATAGCCGCTACAGCCAGATCGGTCGCCTGTGCGGCCAGCTTTGCCTCAATCGGGGCCGGTGCCCGGACAATGTGACAAATGTGGTTTTGCTGCACCGTCTCTACCACAGGATAGGACGCGATGGTGCCATCACGTCCACGCACCACCATCACTGCCAGTTCACACGTAAAAGGTACCCACGCCTCCACCAGCAACGGACTACCACCGCGGGTAAGCCGTTCCCAGGCCGGCAGCACATCTTCTGCCGTGCGGAGCGTCGCATTGCCATAGCCATCATACCCGTTACGACGTGTCTTGAGCACGAGTGGCCAGCCGAACGCCTGGGCCGCAGTGAGGACGTCATCCGGGGTCGCAACAGAACGAAACGGTGGTACGGCCAGGCCGGCAGCGGCCAGCCGTTCTTTCTGCCACAATTTGTCCTGCACCACTGCTACAGTTGCCGGTGCCGGCCAGACCGGTACCCCCTGAGCGACGACCCGTTCGAGCAGGCCGGCATCGATAAACTCATTTTCCAGCGTCACAATATCGCACTGATGGGCAAACGTAGTCAGTACCGTCTCATCCTCCCAGGGGCCAACGATGGCGTGTTGGGTATAGCGCGCAGCGGGACTATCCGCAACCCGTTCGCAGATCACGATCTCAATCCCCAGTGAAATTGCCGCCTGGGTCAACATCTGGGCCAGTTGTCCACCACCAAAGATTCCAATACGCATATAGTTATTGAGCAATAAAGCCTCGTTTGAGTCTGAACCGTCATGAATCTACGTCGGGTATAGTACCCTCAGAAGAGCGGATGTGCAAGCTGCCGGTAACAACACAACTTCCGTTATAATACGACAGGAACACTAAACCAGATCAAGGAGTTTTGTCGTATGTCGATCTCTTCGCGTAGCAATCGTCGTCGATCAAATCAGCGTCCTGGCCCGGTACGACGCCCGGTTGCGCGTTCGATTGAGCCGCCTGATTACAGCCGTGAGTATGCCGATGTACGCCGTGATCTGTTTTGGATCACCGTGTGGGGCGGACTACTCATAATTGGGATGATAGTCGCTTCATTTGTATTGTAGATATGTCCGAGACCAATGATCGTGTGCGGAGCAAAGCTGCTCGTCTCCGCCGCATTGAACACCAGCTCTACAACGCCCCCGATGGGCTGAGTGTGGTTGACCTGGCTCGACTATGTGGTGTCAATCGGCGCACCATCTATCGCGATCTCGACATTCTGAGCGAGAGTGGTGCGCCGATCTGGCAGCACAACGGCAAGTACGGGATCGACCGCAATGCCTATCTGGCAACGATCCGTCTAAACCTCAATGAAGCCGTTGCGCTGTTCTTTGCTGCTCGCCTCCTGAGCCATCACAGCGACGAACACAATCCCCATATTGTCTCGGCCCTCGATCAACTGGCCGCCGGTCTCCCTGATCAGACGATTGCCGGTCATATCGCCCGCCTCGCCAATCTTGTTCGCGAACGGCCACCCAGTCCGCGTTACGTCGAAATCCTCGAACGACTGACCCGAGCCTGGGCAGATCGGCGCATGGTGCGGATCCGCTATCGAGCGCCTAACCGACCGGCAACCGAACGTGATATTGCCCCTTATTTTCTTGAAGTTGTGCGCATGACACCGGGCCTGTACGTCATCGGCTATGATCGTCTCCGTGATGATGTGCGCACCTTCAAGGTTGAGCGCATCGAACACGCTGAGTTACTCGACGAGCATTACCACATTCCTGAAGGCTTCGATCCATACGACCATCTGGCGCGGGCATGGGCCGTTATGAGCGAAGCCGAAGTCACGATTCATCTGCGTTTCACCCCTCAGGTTGCACCCCGCATTCGCGAAAATCGCTGGCACCATAGCCAGCAGCTCATCGACAATGCTGATGGCGGTTGCGATCTTCACCTCACTGTCGGCGGTATTCGCGAGATTTTGAGTTGGGTCTTGAGCTGGGGCGCCGATGTTGAGGTATTGGCGCCAGAAGAATTGCGTAACGAAGTGATCAACCACGCTCGCCAGATGCTGGCGCGCTATGTGTGATCTGGCGGTCCAGGTCGAAGAGTCTAGAACTTATTTCATAAAAAGCTGTACTATCGCACTCTAATAACCATCTCCAGTGCCATCACGCGCTGAATTGGTTGCCTTGCTCTCCCATCACCCGCGTGGTGCGTCGTTTGGAGTGCGGCAGCCATGCTGCCGCGCCAGCCGTGCTTACGATCCAGTACGTGGTACGTCGTTGACCTGGCTGGTCACGCCGATGCGGTGTACCTGTCACGATCCTGGAGTCGGTCGGTAGAATGAGATAACTTCTGGTAGATGTTTTTTGAAACAAGTTCTACCGGCGCTGACGCTGCATTCCCTCTGCGAGCGAACTGCGCGGGCATAGAAGCTGAGCCGTACATCCACGGAACAATGACCGGATGGCCTGAACGTATTTCATAACCCAGGTTGCTATCTTTGTCACCACAGAGAGACGGAGGACGTAGAGGCCGGGGATAACCCGGGTTGCTACCGTGCGCGTAGCACGTCTATGGGAACTGGCTACTCCCCACATCGTGCATGCGGTTACGCCACACGGTGTTGCGTGTAACGTCGTGCTGTTCATCCTGACAGTCAGCCTCCATGGCCTGCTCACCGCATAGGTAGCAACTTAAGTTATTTCATAAAGCTGTGCTGTCGCGCTACCGGATTGTCGGACAGGCTCATGAACGCTTGCCAATCATCAAAGCATATCCTGCTCCCAGCCCGCCGGTATAGAAGAGAGCAGCGCTGGTGACCATTTACGGTGAGAAGGTTGGGCCAAACTGACGACCCAAACCGGTGACGGTGCCTGTGCTGATGCACCATTCTTCTGGAAGTACAAGTCACCGTGAACGAAAACGAAAAAGGTCGGCGAAAAGCCGACCTTACCGAACGCAAGCGAACCGATAGCCTACTCGGCATCTTCACCATAAATCTCTTTAAGCAGGCTCTTCTTTTCCGGCTGAGTACGAGCTGCCCGCCGGCTCTCGCGCTCATTCTGGCGTTCTTGCGCCACATTCAACCGCCGCATAAAGCGGTCAACCTGGCCGGCAGTATCGACAATCCGCTGCTCGCCGGTGTAGAACGGATGGCAATTGGCGCAAATCTCAACTCGCAGATTGGGACGAGTGGAACCAATCTTCCAGACCGTCCCACAGGTTCCGCACACAATGCCATCAGTGTAATACTTGGGATGAATACCCTGTTTCACGACACGTCCTCTCTAATGAGCCGTTTCTGCGGCAGTAACTGGGATCACGCTCACCATCTTCTGGGTGCGTGAATAGTGGCCGAACTGCACGACGCCATCAACAAGCGCGTACAGAGTCCAGTCACGACCTACCCCAACATTCTCACCCGGCTTAATTTTGGTGCCACACTGGCGGACGATAATGTTTCCGGCGCGAACATGCTCGCCGCCAAAGCGCTTGACACCGCGCATTTTTGGATTGCTATCGCGTCCGTTACGCGAGCTACCTACACCTTTTTTGTGGGCCATCGTTCAAGCTCCTCTCAGGCGACGATCTCGCTAATCCGAATTTTAGTGTAGCGCTGGCGATGACCGGTGCGCCGGCGATAGCGGGTCTTGTTGCGGTAGCGGAAGACAACGATCTTATCGCCCTTCTGCTCTCCCAATACTTCTGCCCGCACCACAGCACCTTCGACCAGCGGCGAGCCGACCTTGACCTGTTCCGCGTCGCCCACCAAAAGCACCTCCCCCAGCTCGATCTGGCTACCCGGTTCGGCGCTGATCAGGTCGATGGTCAGGACTTGGCCCGGCTCGACACGGTATTGCATGCCTCGGTCACGAATAATTGCATACACGGTCTTCTTCTCCTTGGGGCGACGCTATCCTAGCGTCGAGACAACATGAAAACAGAGCGGTTGCACCGCCCTTTGCCTTGCGTAGTATAGCAAAGGGTGTGCTCAGTGTCAAACAGCGCAGTCGTGCTATTCACTGTGAGCGATACGTGCCATCTCTTCACAGGCACGCAGAGCGGCAATCCGCGCCCAACCGAGTGAAGCGTTGGCACCAATGGCCAGCAGCAGAATCAGATCATCAACAGAAGCCATAATGATATTTTGATCCTGCCCTTCGTGGATCACCAGATGACCAGGCCGCTGTTGCCCCAGATGGCGGCCAATCTCGGCCAGTGCCAGCGTGTTACCGGCTGCCAGTGCAGCAACAACCGTCACGTTAATATCACGTCGGCGACTCCAGTGGCTGAGGACCAGCCCACTCATATCGGCCAGAATCGCACACTGGACATCCGGCGCCAGCGCCAGGTCCTTCAGCGATTGGCGCATACGCTCAAGTTGCGCTTCGGAATAACTCCGTCCGCTACGGCCACTCTGGTGCGGCGTGAGGCGCATCGCCACATTCGATGATCCGGTTGATGCTGACTGCACCGGTTGCCGGGAACGGAGCATCGCCAGTCGTTGACTGAAGCGACTGCCACCGGACGTCTCTCCCGCCGGGGCTTCAGGACGGCTTGCCGCAGCCGGCTTGATCGGATCGAGAAGGGTCGTTGCCGCCAGCCGTAATTGTTCAGCGGTGGCCGGTTTCGTCAAGACGTAGTCAATTTGCAACTCTGTTTTCAATTGTGGTGACAAATCCTCCGGGCTAATGGTAAAGACAACGACCGCCGTACCCGGATCAAGTTGACGTACCCGTTGAATGAGTTCGATCCCGCTCATTCCCGGCATCCGCACGTCGGTAAATAACAGATCGACCGGTTGCCGGGAGATGTGGAGGAGAGCTGCTTCCGCCGAGGATACATCACTTACCTCATACGGTGTGTCCTCGGTGAGAGCGAGTGATACCAGCCGGCGAATATTCGGATCATCATCAACAACTAAAATGCGCTTAGGCATAACCGCTCCGGCGAACGCAACGCCGCGCCTCGAGGCGCGGCGGCGGCATGGACGTCGTGCATCCTATAGTATAGCCGGTTTATGGTGATTTTGTCGTCAGGTCAAAGGTACTAATTTGATGAAGAATTTGTAAGAAGCCGGTGTCGTGCATCCGGCAAATAGGGCATTGTGCCGGCTCTGTTCGTAGCAGGCTTCTGCTCTCGCCTCCGCGCCGCAGGAGATGGGCCGGAGGTGAGGGTGTTCAGTGCATCGCCCGGCTCTGTCTGCTTTATACGCTCCCATGTTCTGTCAGTTTCTGAAGAGGTAGACCGTCTGGGATTACAGGTAAAGTGGTGCACAGGTGATCGTGTTATTGCACACCTGCCGTCTTACAACACATCTGCCGGGCTTTACACCCGGCAGGCTTGTGATACGTTCGCACTTCACAACTATCAGGCTCGGCTTATTCTGGCATCACGATCCTGATATGCAGCTCTTTCAACTGCCGCTCATCCACCGGCGATGGTGCATTCGTCATCAAATCAACCGCTTGCTGGGTCTTGGGGAAGGCCATCACCTCGCGAATGGTCGGTTCATCGGCCAGAATCATCACCAGGCGATCAATGCCGGGGGCAATGCCACCGTGGGGAGGTGCACCGTATTCAAAGGCTTCGAGCATGTGCCCAAACTGCGCCTGGGCCTGCTCTTCGCTAATGCCCAGCAGCGAGAAGATCTGTTGCTGAACATCACGGCGATGAATACGGATACTGCCACCACCGGCTTCATAGCCGTTGAGAATGAGATCGTAAGCCTTTGCCCGTACCTTACCGGGATCGGTTGCCAGCAGGTGCATGTCTTCATCTTTGGGTGCCGTAAATGGATGGTGAACGGCATCCCAACGTTGCTCGTCTTCGTTCCATTCCACTAGCGGGAAGTCAACGATCCAGGCGAAGCAGAGCGTATTCGGATCGGCCAGTTGCAGCCGTTCGGCCAGGTTGCGACGCAGTTTGTCGAGCGAAGCGGCAACGACTGCCGGTTGATCGGCGACGATTAAGAGCAGATCGCCGGCTTCAGCCTGCATCCGTTCGACGATAGCAGCAAACTCGCCGGGTGCCAGGTTTTTGGCAAAGCTCGACCGTACCTCACCACCATCTGTCGGTAATACTGCCCAGGCTAACCCTTTAGCGCCACCAGCCCGTACCACATCGGTCAACTCATCAATCTGCTTGCGCGAGAAGTGGGCACAGCCCGGTGCTCGAATACCTTTGACCTGCCCACCACTGTTCAACACATTGCGAAAGACCTGGAATGGTGTCTCGATCAGCAGATCGCTCAGGTTGACCAGCTCCAAACCGTAGCGCAGGTCTGGTTTATCCGAGCCGTAGCGCTCCATCGCTTCCGCATACGACAACCGCCGAAAGGGTGTGGGCAGATGTTTGTGGGGGACGACGGTGCGACAGAGGGCGGTGAACATGCGCTCGATCAGATCAAGCACATCGTCTTGATCGACGAAGCTCATCTCCATGTCGAGCTGCGTGAATTCCGGTTGCCGGTCGGCACGCTGGTCTTCGTCACGAAAACAACGGGCAATCTGAAAATATTTGTCGTAACCGGCAACCATCAACAGTTGCTTCAGTTGCTGTGGGCTTTGCGGCAGGGCGTAGAACTTGCCCGGATGCAATCGCGACGGCACCAGGTAGTCACGCGCACCTTCCGGGGTCGATTTGATCAAAATTGGTGTCTCAATTTCAAGAAAACCTTCCGCATCGAGGAAGTCACGAATGAATTTGACGACGCGATGGCGTAAGATCAGGTTGCGCTGCATCCGTTCGCGCCGTAGATCGAGATACCGGTACTTCAATCGCACCGACTCGTCTTCACCACCCTCTTTAGCAATATAAATGGGTGGTGTGCGGGCCGGATTCAGCACCTGTGCTTCCGACGCTTCCAGCTCGATCTCGCCGGTGGCCAGGTCAGGATTCACCGCCTCTGGGGGGCGAATCCGTACCTTCCCGCGAACCTGAAGCACATATTCCGAGCGAACAGTTTCGGCAACCTCGTGGGCGGTTGGATGGGCGCTGTTGAAAACAACCTGCGTGATCCCATAGCGATCACGCAGGTCGATGAAGATGAGATCGCCGTGGTCGCGCCGACGATGAACCCAGCCGGCCAGCGTCACCTCCTGACCGGCGTGTGCCGGACGTAACTCACCACAGGTATGTGAACGGTACATAGACACTCCTGCCGAATTGAAAGCAGCATTGCTTGCTTAGCCGTCGCATTATAACACAGGCATTCAGGTCTCTTATGCGCCAGTCTCATCGATCAATTGGTTCAACCAGGCAGTTGTGCTGCCGGCAGGCAACTGTTGGAGCGCCTGCCGGGCTGCGTGTTGTTGTTCAATAAGTGCGGCACGTGCCTTCGGTAGCCCGTGGTTGCGAATCAGCGGTAAGACGGCGGCAATCGTTGCTGGAGTGGGATGATCAAATACCGCTTGTACTTCTGGGGCCAGCGGTTCGGTGGCCGCAAACAGGAGCGCCAGCGGAATATTACCCGCCTGTAACAGTCTGCCTTCCGCTTCCAGATCGCGAATTTCGGTCGCCAGACGCCGCGCCAGCCCCAGATGCATACCAAACCGTGCTGCTGGCTCAAGCAACGTATCCGGGAGATTGCCACATAGTATTCCGGCCTGGGCTGCTGCTGCCAGTAATGCCCCTGAGAGCGCTTCAGTGCGCTGCCAGTAGGTGGCCAGGGCTGTTTCCGGCGGGGTCAGGCTGGTAATGGTGATCAACTGCCCTTCACAAACCTGCATGACTGCCTGTGAATAGAGACTGATAATCCGTGGATCAGGGCTGCGTGCCATTTCGCCGGCAGCCAGGGCAAAGAGGTAGTCACCTATCATCAGGACGACACCATGATCCCACGATCCGTTCGCTCCGCGACCTGTCCGTCGGGCGTGTTCATCAATCAAGGTGTCATGCGCACGGGTTGCTGCTTCAATCAATTCAACGGCAGCAGCCGCATGGACTACCTGTGCATCGGTGTAGTTGCCCAACCGGGCAACCGCCAGCACAACGAGTGCCCGCAACCGATCTGTTGCGTCAGTAACTACGTGTGGATTAACCATTGCAATAACGCTATAGCGCGCTCGCATCCGCTCTTGAAGAATCTGCTCAACCCGCAACAGATCGTGATGCAATTCTGATGGGATAGCGAAGGTCATGGT